>Ga0207689_10000007_pt1 | contig 132362 bp, 136 predicted proteins | sample KBSMisM52_FD_184312 | JGI IMG/M metagenome (GOLD analysis project Ga0207689, IMG submission 184312) | Miscanthus rhizosphere microbial communities from Kellogg Biological Station, Michigan, USA - KBS Miscanthus M5-2 (SPAdes) (version 2) | ecosystem: Host-associated > Plants > Roots >...
CCCTCGCAGCTCCTGCTCATCAAGGAGCGGATCCTGCGCACCAACCTCGCCGAGGTGCAGGCGCTCGCGCAGCGCGTGCTGCGCGCGAGCGACCCGGCGAAGACCAAGGAGCTGCTCGCTCGCCTGAACGCCTGAGGAGGCCGCAGTGAAATTGCTTTTTTCAGCTTTATTTTTTCTCTCCCTGGCGGTCCACGGCCAGACCTATCCATCGAAGCCGGTGAAGCTGATCGTGCCGTTCCCGGCGGGCAGCGCCACCGACCAAGTGGCGCGCGTGGTTGGCGCGGAGCTGCAGCAAGCGCTCCGCCAGCCCTTCGTAATCGAAAACAAGGCCGGTGCGCAGGGCGCCATTGCCGCGGGCGAGGTCGCGAAAGCAGCGCCCGACGGCTACACGCTGATGCTCACCACCAACACGCCGCAGGCGGCGAACGTGAGCCTGTTCAAGAAGCTCAATTACGATCCGGTCAAGGACTTCACGCCTATCACGCGCTACGGCACCACAAGCTTCATGCTCATGGTGCGGCCGGACTTTCCCGCGAAGGACTTGAAGAGCTTCATCGCGCATGCGCGTTCGCGGCCCGGCAAGCTCTCCGGCGGCTACGGCTCCGCGGGCTCGCAGGTTTCGATCGCCATGCTGAAGCAGCTCGGCAAGCTCGACATTGTCGAGGTGCCGTACAAGGGGATTCCTCAGACCGTCACCGATACGATGGGCGGGTCGCTGCAGCTCACGTTCGTCGACATGGCGAACGCGCTCGCGCAGGCGAAAGGCGGCAAGCTGCGCGGGATCGCCGTGACCAACGGAGAGCGCAGCTCGCTCGCGCCCGACCTGCCGGCGATCGCCGAGGAGCTGCCGGGATACGAGATCATCGCCTGGTTCGCGCTCGTGGCGCCGGCGAAGCTGCCGGAGGCGATCGTGCAGCGCCTGCACGAGGTCAACATGAAGGCGCTCGCCAAGCCCGAGGTGAAGGATCGGTTCGCAACAGTGGGTACCGACGTCGCGCCGCTTGGCCCGGCCGAGCTCGGCAAGTTCATCCAGGCGGAAGTCGCCCATTGGGCGAAACTCGTCAAGCTTGCCGGGATCGAGCCTGAATAGGCCTCGCATGCCGGACAAAGTCCGGATCGGCGCGGGCAGCGGGTTCCAGGGCGACCGCCTGGAGCCGGCGGTGATCCTCGCCTCGCAGGGCGAGCTCGACTACCTAGCGCTGGAGTGTCTCGCTGAGCGCACCATCGCGCTCGCGCAGCTACGCAAGCTCGCCGACCCGGCGGCGGGCTACGACCCGCTTCTCGAGAAGCGCCTCGGATCGCTCCTTCCGATCGCGAAGCGAAGCGGCGTTCGCATCGTGACCAACATGGGGGCCGCGAATCCGCTGGCCGCGGGCCGCAGAGTCATTTCTCTTGCCAAGGAAATGAACGTAAGCGTCAAGGTTGCGGTCGTCACCGGCGACGACGTGGTGTCGCTGCTCGAGCCGTCGATGCGGACCGTCGAAGCGCGCGGCGCGCCTCTGTCCGAGTACGAGATCGTCTCCGCCAACGCGTATCTCGGCGCCGACGCCATCGTGCCCGCGCTCGCCACCGGCGCCGACGTGGTGATCACCGGGCGCGTGGCCGATCCCTCGCTTTTCGTCGCGCCGATCGCGCATGCCTTCGGCTGGCGCCTGGATGACTGGGAGCGCCTCGGGCGCGCCACCGCGGTCGGTCACCTCCTCGAGTGCGCCGGTCAGGTCACGGGCGGCTATTTCGCAGAGCCCGGGCTGAAGGACGTCGCCAACCTCGCGCATCTTGGATTTCCGTGGTGCGACGTCGACCCCGAAGGTAAAGGGGTGCTCGGCAAGGTCGCCGGAACCGGCGGCGCGATCACCGTGCGCACCGCGAAAGAACAGCTGCTCTACGAGGTGACCGACCCGGGCGGCTACATCACGCCCGACGTAGTGGCCGATTTCACCTCCGTTTCTCTCCAGCAAAGCGGGGCCGACCGGGTGGCTGTGAACGGCGGGAGAGGTAAGGCGAGAACCCCGACGTACAAAGTGAGCGTCGGCTATCGCGCCGGCTTCGTCGGCGAAGGCGAGGTGTCCTATGCCGGAGCCAAGGCGAAGGAGCGCGCACAGCTCGCCTGGGAGATCGTGCGCGAGCGCCTGCGGGAGGACATCCCGGACCTGCGCGTCGACCTGATCGGCATCGACAGCGCGCACCGCGCCGACTTCGGCCACCCGCAGCCGCCCTACGAGGTGCGCCTGCGCGTCGCCGCGCGCACCCCCACGCGCGCGCTCGCCGAGCGGGTCGGCGCCGAAATCTGGGCCCTCGGCACCAACGGGCCCGCGGGCGGAGGCGGCTTCCGCGACGCGGCCTACGAGCGCATCGGCGTCGTGTCCACGCTGCTCGAGCGCTCGCGCGTAAGGCCGGCCGTCACCGTCCTGGAGGAGGACCGTGAAACGCAAGCTGCATGAGCTCGCGCATGCGCGTGCCGGAGACAAAGGCGACACGCTGACCCTCGCGCTCATCGCGTACCGCGAGGAAGATTACGAGTTGCTGCGCGCGAAAGTGACCGCCAAGGCGGTGAAGCAGCATCTCGGCGGGATCGTGCTGGGCGAAGTGCGCCGCTACGAGCTGCCCGGGCTCGGGGCGCTCCAGTTCGTCTGCGAGCGCGCGCTCGACACCGGCGTCACCACCTCGCTCGCCATCGACCCGCACGGCAAGACGCTCTCCTACGCGCTTCTTGAAATGAGCATCGAGACATGAGCGGCCCGCTGCACGGAGTTCGGGTCCTCGATCTCACGACGGTGGTCATGGGCCCGTACGCAACCCAGATCCTCGGCGACTTCGGCGCCGACGTGGTCAAGGTCGAGCCGCCCGAAGGCGACGTGATGCGCTACGCCTGGCCGTTCCGCCATCCGGGCATGGGCACCATCTACATGGGCGTCAACCGCAACAAGCGCTCGATCGTCCTCGATCTCAAGAAGGCCGCCGCGCGGGACGCGTGTCTCGCGCTGGCGGCGAAGGCCGACGTGCTGGTCTACAACATCCGTCCGCAGGCGATGGCGCGGCTGCGGCTTTCCTACGATGAGGTGCAGAAGGTTAATCCGCGGATCATCTATGCCGGCTGCTTCGGCTACAGCCAGCGCGGACCGTACGCGGCCAAGGCGGCCTACGACGATCTGATCCAGGGGGCCTCGGGCCTGCCCTACCTGCTGCAGCGGCAGGGCGCCGCCGAGCCGCGCTACGCGCCGATGATCGTCGCCGACCGATCGGTGGGGCAGCAGGTGGCGAGCGCGGTGAGCGCGGCGCTCTATCACCGCGAGAAGACCGGCAAGGGCCAGCGCATCGACATCCCGATGTTCGAGCACCTGCTGCAGATCGTGCTCGGCGACCATCTCGGGGGCTACGCCTTCGAGCCGCGGCACGGCGAGGCCGGCTACGCGCGCATCCTCGCGCCCGATCGCCGGCCGTACCAGACGAGCGACGGCTACATCTGCACGCTCATCTACAACGACAAGCAGTGGAAGGCGTTCTTCGACGTGATCGGCCGGCCCGAGATGCTCTCGACACCGGAATTCGCCACGCAGGAAGCGCGCAGCCAGAACTACCAGCGCGCCTACACCATGGTGGCCGAGGAGCTGAAGAAGCGGACCACCGCCGAGTGGATCGAGGCGCTCGAGCGCGCCGACATCCCGGTGCAGCGCATGAACACTATCGAGGACATCCTCGCCGACCCGCACCTCGCCGCGACCGGCTATTTCACCTTGCGCGAGCACCCGAGCGAGGGCCGCATCCGCACCCTCGCGGTTCCTTCGGAATGGTCCGAATCGCAGCCCGAGTACCGGCGCCACGCGCCTCGCCTGGGCGAGCACACGCGCGAAATACTCAACGAAGTTGGGTTCTCAGAAAAACAAATCACCCATCTTCTGGAAGCCGGCGCCGCCCGCGCGGCCGACTGACCGCTACTCGGGCTTCGCGCCCGACTCCTTGATCACCTTCGCCCACTTCGCGCGCTCGGACTTGATGTAGGCGCCGAACTGCTCGGGCGTGCCGGGCGCGGGGTCGAGGCCCTGGTTGAAGAGCGTCGTCTTCACATCGGGCATGGCGAGGACCTTGGTCACCTCGGCGTTCAACTGGTCGATGATCGCGCGCGGGGTCTTCGCCGGCACGACCAGACCGTACCAGTTGTTGGCGTCGAACCCGGCGAGGCCGCTTTCCGAGATCGTCGGCACATCCGGAAGAAGGGCCGAGCGCTTCGCCGTAGTGACCGCGATCCCCTTGATGCGTCCGGACTTTAGGTGCGGAATGGCGCTCGCAGTCGTGGCGAAGATGAGATTCACCTGGCCGCCGACGAGATCGCCCATCGCCGGCCCGCCGCCCTTGTACGGGACGTGCACCAGCTTCACTCCCGCCATCAGGTTGAAGAGCTCGATGGCGAGATGCCCCGTGGCGCCGATGCCCGAGGAGCCGGCCAGCAGCGACTTCTCCCTGGCGAGCGCGATCAGCTCCTTCACCGAGCCCGCCGGCACGGAAGGATGCAGCGCAAGGACGTTGGTCGCGTCGACGACCTGGATCACCGGAGCGAGATCGGTTTCCGGATCGAACCTCAGATTGCCGTAGAGGCTGGGATTGATCGCGAGCGCCGCGATCGTGCCCATCAGCAGCGTGTAGCCGTCCGGGGCGGATTTCGCGACCTGCTCCGTGGCGACGTTGCCCGCGGCGCCAGGCCGGTTCTCCACGATGACCTGCTGGCCGAGAAGCTCGGAGAGCTTCTGCGCCACCGGCCGCGCGGTGAGGTCCGTGCCGCCGCCGGGCGCGAAGCCGACGATCATGCGGATCGGCCGAACGGGATAGGGTTCTGCAGCAAATACCGAAACAGACGAAAGCGCGGCCAATATCACCGCCGCGAGCTGCTTACGAAAAATCATCGTTCCCTCTTCGCTGCGCCGAGCTTCGCCGCCATGCCGAAAGCGGCCGTCATGGCGCCGGGATCGGCGCGGCCCTTGCCCACGATGTCGAACGCGGTGCCGTGCGCGGGCGTGGCGTAGACCGTCTTCATTCCCGCGCTGACCGTCACGCCCTTCTGAAAGCCGAGCAGCTTGGTCGCGATCTGCCCCTGGTCGTGGTACATCATCACCACCGCGTCGAAATCCCGGGCGCGCGCGCGCAGGAAGATCGTGTCGGAGGGCAGCGGTCCCGTGCAGTCGATCCCGGAGGCCCGCACGCGGTCCACGGTCGGGCGGATGATGCGGATCTCCTCGTCGCCGAAGAGACCGTTCTCGCCGCCGTGCGGATTCAGCGCCGCGACGCCGATGCGCGGCGCCTCGAGGCCGGCCGAGCGCATGGTGCGATCGGCGAGGCGGATCGCCGCCTCGACGCGCTCGGGCGTGACCAGGTCGAGCGCCTTGCGCAGGCTCACGTGCGAGGTGACGCGGAAGGTGGAGAACTCCGGGATCACGTTCATCTCGCTGTAGTAGCCGCTGTGCTGCGTCCAGTCGGCGAACATCTGGTGCTCGTCGTGGTAATTCCAGCCGCCGCGGTGGAGCGCGCCCTTGTTGAGCGGCGCGAAGCACACCGCGTCGAGCTTCCCCGCGAGCGCGAGCTCGGTCATCGTCTTCAGCGTCTCGCCGGCGATTCGCCCGGCTTCGGGCGAAACCTCGCCGCGCGGAAAGCGCTCGGGATCGAGGTTGCCGAGATCGAGCAGCGGATACCCGCCGCGCGACCAGTCGATGCTTTCCACGGAAGAGACTCCATGGAAGGCGATCTCGGTGCCAGCCTGCCGACAGCCGAGCGCGAGGTGGCGCGCGTCGCAGACGAGCACGGTGCGCGCGGCTTTGAGGTCCTGCGTCGCCAGCATCTTCGCCACGATCTCGGCGCCGATGCCGGTGACGTCGCCGAGCATCAAGCCGACTATGGGTCGGGGATCGGGAGCCCTGGACATGGTCCCGGTATTGTCGGCGATTCCTTGACAGTGAGGAACGCTGCGGTTAACTTCGCGCGGCATTGCGCCGATTTGCGTCAGCTTGCGGGCGCACAACAAATTCCGCTAAAGAGACATGAACGCTCCCCACGATCCGTCCTCCGTAGGCCAGGTCCTCGCGCACAAGGCGCATTTCGACGCGCCGATCCGCCTGCGCAGCGGCGCCGAGCTGCCCTCCTACGACATCGCGTACGAGACCTACGGCACCCTGAACGCGGCGCGCTCCAACGCGGTGCTGGTGTGCCACGCGTTGAATGCCTCGCACCACGTTGCCGGTTCTTATTCCGACGAGAAGAACAATGTGGGCTGGTGGGACAACCTGGTCGGGCCGGGCAAGCCGCTCGATACGCGGCGCTTCTTCGTGGTCGGATCCAACTACCTGGGGAGCTGCTTCGGCTCGACCGGGCCGGCGTCGGTGAATCCCGCCACGGGCAAGCCCTGGGGCGCCGACTTCCCGGTGGTGACGGTGGAAGACTGGGTCGAGGCGCAGGCCCGCCTCGCCGACCGCCTCGGCATCGAGCGCTTCGCCGCGGTGATCGGCGGCTCCCTCGGCGCCATGCAGGCGCTGCAATGGACGCTGTCCTACCCCGACCGCATCCGCCACTCGCTCGTCATCGCGGCTGCGCCCCGGCTCACGCCGCAGAACATCGCCTTCAACGAGGTGGCGCGCCAGGCGATCATGACCGACCCGGACTTTCACGGCGGCCACTACTACGAAAAAGGCGTGGTGCCCACGCGCGGGCTGCGCATCGCGCGCATGATCGGCCACATCACCTACCTCTCGGGCGAGGCGATGTCGGAGAAATTCGGCCGCGTGCTGCGCCGGGCGAGCCTCGGCTTCGACTTCGACGTCGACTTCGAGATCGAGTCCTACCTGCGCTACCAGGGCGACAAGTTCTCCAGCTACTTCGACGCCAACACGTACCTCCGCATCACCAAGGCGCTCGACTACTTCGATCCGGCGGGCGACTTCGGCGGCAACCTCTCGGCGGCGCTAGCTCGCGCGAAAGCCGCTTTCCTCGTGGTGTCGTTCAACTCCGACTGGCGCTTCCCGCCGCCGCGTTCGCGCGAGATCGTGCGCGCGCTCCTCGACAACCGGCGCATCGTCTCTTACCTCGAGATCGACGCCCCGGGCGGCCACGACGCGTTCCTGCTCGAGGACCCGCGCTACCACGGCGCGCTCCGCGCCTACTTCGCCAACATCGACCTATGACCTCGGCCGAACAGGCGCTCCTCGCCGCGCGCCCCGACTTCGCCGCGATCGCGCACTGGGTCAAGTCGGGCTCGCGCGTGCTCGACCTCGGCTGCGGCGACGGCTCGCTCCTGCGCTACCTGTGGCAGGCGAACCAGGCGCCAGGCTACGGCGTCGAGATCGACGACGACAGCGTGCTCGCCTGCGTGGCGAACGACGTCAACGTGCTGCAGGTCGACCTCGAGAGCGGCCTCTCGCTCTTCGCCGACCAGTCCTTCGAGTACGTGATCCTGTCGCAGACCCTCCAGGCAGTGCACCACACCGAGGGCATCCTGCGCGAGATGCTGCGCGTGGGCCGCGAGGTGATCGTCAGCTTCCCGAACTTCGGCCACTGGAACGCGCGCCTGCAGGTGATGCTCGGCCACATGCCCGTCTCCGACTCCCTCCCCTACGAATGGTACGAGACCCCCAACGTCCACCACTGCACCATCACCGACTTCGAGGACCTCTGCCGCCGCCTCGGCATCCGCATCCGCGAGAAGCTCGTGATGCACCAGGGCAAGCCCGTCACCGTCCTTCCTAACATCCTCGGCTCGCTCGCCGTCTACCGCTGCACCGCTAGCTGAACCTCTGCTTCTGGATATGCGTTTCGTGGTCGTCTTCGAGGACAGCCCTGAAATGGCAAGAGGTCCGTCGCAATCATGAGCCAGACCATCTGCGGTTCCTTGAGAAGCATCGTGACGAGATTCCAATGGCGGGCGGCCTGCGCGATGAGCACGGCGGTCCCTATGTCGGCGGGCTATGGGTTTTCGAAGTGAAGAGCCGTTCGCGGGCTGTCGAGCTTATCGAATCCGATCCATACTACGTTGCGCACCCACGGAGGTACCGACTCCTGGCGTGGGGTAAGGCGCTGCCGCATTTCCAGGTGCTCATGTGACAAGCCGGCCGCTTCGCCGCGACGACTACAGCCAGTGGCTCCCACTATGGGACGGCTACAACGCCTTCTACGGCCGTAGCGGAGAAACGGCGCTACCCGCGGAGATCACGGCCACGACGTGGGAGCGATTCTTCGACCCTGTCGAACCGATATTCGCTCTTGTGGCGGAAGTTGAAGGCAGGGTGGTCGGCATGACTCACTATCTCTTCCATCGAAGCAGCAATAGGATCGAGCCGGTTTGCTACCTTCAAGACCTGTTCACCCTGCCGGCCTTGCGCGGCCGCGGTGTCGGACGTTCGCTGATCGAGGCTGTCTACGAGCGGGCAAGCCAGGCGGGCGCACGACGGGTCTACTGGCACACGCAGGACACCAACGCCGCCGGTCGCGCCCTGTACGACAAGGTCGCAAAACACGCGGGTTTCATCGTGTATACGCGAGACCTCGAACGTTAGATCGCGGGACGGGCAACAAGCCTCGAGCCTGGCAGCCTAAAGAACCTATCATCGAGAAGCTGTGCCGCCGGATCGCTGCGCAGCGGCGTAAACTCTACGTTCGACGGCACAGGGGAGAAAGCCGTGAACACGGGGTCGATCGCAACCGCATTTCTGTTGACGAGCGCTTTGCTGGTGCCCGAGCCCAGCGCTGCACAAGGCTATCCCGTCAAGCCCGTGAAGATGGTGGCTGCCGCTCAACCCGGCGGCGGCGTGGATCTGATCGCCCGCACCGTGGCCGAGCACCTCAGCCGCTCGATGGCGCAGTCGTTCATCGTCGAGAACATCTCGGGCGGCGGCAGCGCCATTGGATCGCAGGCCGTGGCACGCGCTGCGCCGGACGGCTACACGTTGATGGTGGGCAACGTCAGCTCACACAGCACCAATCCCGCGGTGCGCAAGGTCCCGTACGATCCGGTCAAGGACTTCACCGCGATCGCGATGGTCGGCGGTACCCCAAACGTACTGCTGGTGGGTCCGTCGGTACCAGTGACCGACCTTAAGGGCCTCGTGGACTATGTGAAGAAAAATGCCAAGAAGGTCAGCTACGCCACGAGCGGCATCGGCACGCTCACTCACCTCGCGATGGAGCAGTTCAGGGGCGCGGCTGAGTTCGACGCGGTGGCCGTGCATTACCGCGGCATTGGTCCGGCGTTCACCGATTTCCTCGGTGGGCAAACGATGATGATGATGCCCGGGCTCGCCGCGGCGCTGCCTCACATCCGCGCCAAGAAGATGCGCCCGATCACAGTCACGGGCCTCAAGCGTCATCCAGCCCTGCCAGAGGTCCCGACGTTCGAAGAGTCGGGGTTCAAGGGCTTCGACGGCGTGCAGTGGTACGGGGTCATGGGGCCGGCGAGGCTGCCGGCGGAGATCACCAAGAGACTCAACGCCGAGGTCAACAAGGCGCTCGCCTCGCCAGCGCTGCGCGAGCGCCTTTCGGCCGAAGCGATCGAGCCCATGCCGATGACGCCCGATCAGTTCGGCCAGTTCATCCAGACGGACATTACGCGCTGGAAAGCGCTTGCCCGGGAGCGCAAGATTTCATTGGATGAATAGCCTTGCAGCCCAGAGAACCGATCCGTTAGGCTAGCAACATGGCTCACGGCAACGGGGAATCGCATTGCTGCGGCCCGGGATACGCCTCGCCGGCCGAGGCGATCAAGGCGCCGCGCGAGAAGCTCCTCTACACGGTCGCGCTCTATGTGGGCACCGGCATCCAGAAGCCCGACTACCTGGCGACCATCGACGCGGATCCGGAGAGCCCCACCTACAGCCAGGTGATCAGCCGGCTGGAAATGCCGGGCATCGGCGACGAGCTGCATCACACGGGCTGGAACGCGTGCTCTTCATGCCACGACGATGCGAGCAAGCAGCGGCGCTACCTGATCGTGCCGGGCGTGCGCTCCTCCAACCTGCACATCGTCGATTGCATCGAGCCGAGGGCGCCGCGACTGCACAAGGTCGTTACGGGCGCGGAGATCAAGGCGAAGACGAATCTGTCGGCCCCGCATACCGTGCACTGCATGGGCTCGGACATCATCATCTCGATGCTGGGCGACGCTCAGGGCAACGCGCCCGGCGGCTTCCTGCACCTGAACGAGAATTTCGACATCGTCGGCCGGTGGGAGAACGACCTCGGCGGCATGAAGTTCAACTACGACTTCTGGTACCAGCCGCGCCACAACGTGATGGTCTCGTCCGAATGGGCGGCGCCGAACACGTTCATGCCGGGATTCGACCTCGAAGAGGTCGGCCACCTGAAGTATGGCCGCGAGATCCACTTCTGGGATCTCAAGAAGAAGCGCGTCGAGAACACCTTCTACCTCGGTGAGGACGGACTGGTGCCGCTCGAGGTCCGCTTCCATCACAACCCGGATTCGAGCCACGGCTTCGTCGGCGCCGCGCTCTCCTCCAACATCATCCACTGGTACAAGAAGGACGGCCGCTGGATCTGGGAAAAGGTGATCGACGTCGAGAACCAGCGCCACCCGGAATGGCCGATCCCTTTGCCGGGCCTCATCAGCGTGATCCTGGTCTCGATGGACGACCGGTTCCTCTATTTCTGCAACTGGCTGCACGGAGACATCCGCCAGTACGACATCTCGGATCCCTCGAAGCCGAGGCTCGCGGGCCAGGTGTGGATGGGCGGCCTGCTGAACAAGGCGCCGGTGGTCAACGGCCGGCGCATCGCCGGCGGGCCGCAGATGATCCAGCTCTCGCTCGACGGCAAACGCCTCTACGTCACCACCTCGCTCTTCTCGACCTGGGACAACCAGTTCTATCCCGATATCCGGCAGAACGGCGGCTGCATGCTGATGGTCGATTGCGACGCCGCGAAGGGCGGCATGTCCATCAATCCGGACTTCTTCGTGGACTTCGGAAGCGAGCCGAACGGTCCCGCCCGCTGCCACGAGACACGATATCCGGGCGGCGACTGCACTTCCGACATCTGGCTCTAGGAATGGAGCAGCTCACCATCACGCTTGCCAACCGCGGCGGGGCGTCGTTCCGGGTCGGCCGCGACAAGCCGTTGCTGGACGCGCTCGAAGCCCAGGGCATGTCGCTGCCCTACGGCTGCCGCTACGGGGGCTGCATCACCTGTGCCGCGAAACTGCTGTCGGGTCGGATCGAGCAGCGCAAAGCGCTCGCCCTGAACGGGCGCCAGCTCGCCGCTGGCTACGTGCTCCTCTGCGTTGCGCACCCTCTGACCGACTGCACTTTTGACGTCGGCGTCGAGAGCCATGACAAGCTCTATCGAAACCCCTTCGCCATGACCGGATCTGCTCACATGGACCATGACCAGGCCTACCCGGCAGACTATCTCGCCGGCATCCTGAAAGAGGTGAAGACCATCGCCATGGTGGGCGCCAGCTCGGATCCCACCAAGTTCAGCTATGGTGTGCTCAGGGTGCTGCACGAAACCGGCTACGACATGATCCCCGTGAATCCCAACGAAGCGGGGACCGAGATCCGCGGCCTGCGCGTGTACGAGTCGCTGTCCGCGATCGACCGGCCCGTCGACATGGTCCAAGTGTTCCGCAACTCCGATGCGCTGCCCGAGATCGCGCGCGAGGCGATCGCGATCGGCGCCAAGGTGCTCTGGGCGCAGCTTGGCGTGCGCAACGACGAGGCAGCGCGGCTGGCGGAGGCCGCGGGCCTGAAGGTCGTAATGAACCGCTGTCCGAAGATCGAGCTTTTCCGTCCGTTCTGGAAGCCGCGGCTGAACCAGCCGATCTGAACCGTTGCCCGGGGAGAAAAAAGCGTGAAGACGTTCATCTCGATCCTTGCACTCTCGGTGGCATCTTTCTCCTCGACCGCGCTCGGCGCCGAGGACCCGCCGGCGTGGGCCTATCCCGTGAACCCACCGGATTTCAAGCCTCGCGCCGAAGACGGCATCGCCCGGCGTGTGCCGGCCAGCAGCGCCACGTACTCGGTGACGCAATTGCGCGATCGCTTCATCTCGCCGGTCTGGCACCCCGGCGATCATCCGGCGCTGCCATCGGTCGTGGCTCAGGGCAGGAAGCCCAACGTATTTGCATGCGGTTTCTGCCATCGCGCGGAAGGAACGGGCGGACCGGAGAACGCCAGCCTAGCCGGCCTTCCCGCCGCCTACATCGCCCAGCAAATGGCCGATTACAAGAGCGGCGCCAGGAAAACCTCGGTGCAAAAGAGAAACATCGACTTGATGATCTCGCTCTCCAAGGACATCACGGAGGCCGAGGTGCAGGCGGCCGCAGCTTATTTTTCTGCGCTGAAACCAAAATCCAATATTCGGGTGGTCGAGACCGTTAGCGTGCCGAAGACGGTCGTAGCCGGATGGTTTCTCACCGCTGCCGATACCCGCGAGAAGGAGCCGATCGGTCAACGCATCATCGAGATGCCCGAAGATCTCGAGCAATTCGAAAACCGCGACCCGAGATCGAACTTCATCGCCTACGTGCCGATCGGCAGCGTCGCGCGAGGTGAAGCTTTGGTCAGCACGGGTGGCGCAGGCAAGACCCTGCAATGCGCGATCTGCCATGGTGCCGATCTGAAAGGTCTGGGAGACCTGCCCTCGATCGCCGGGCGCTCGCCCAGCTATGTCGTGCGCCAGCTCTACGACATCCAGAACGGCGCGCGCGCCGGCAGGGGAGCGCAGCTCATGAAAGCCGCAGTGGCCAATCTGACCGTCGAGGACATGGCGTCGATCGCCGCGTACTTGGCTTCGCGAACTCAGTGAACAAGCGGAGATGACATGAACTTGCTCTGGTTTCTCATCGTGGGTCTTGTAGCCGGCTGGTTGGCGGGGGTGCTAGTCAAGGGCGGTGGCTTCGGGCTGATCGGCGATCTTGTCGTCGGTGTCATCGGTGCCATCCTCGGCGGGTGGCTATTTAGCGCCTTTGGCGCTTCCGCCGGCGGTGGGCTCGTGGGAAGCATCATCGTGGCGACAATCGGCGCAGTGGTGCTGCTCCTTATCGTGCGCCTGGTCAAGCGCGCGTAGGGCTCCACAGTCGGCACCGAGTTGGCAGACTATTCCGGCTTGACGCCGGCTGCCTTGATGACGCGCTCCCAGCGCTCGAGGTCTTTCGCGAGCCAGGCGCGGAACTCGGCGGGCGTGCTGCCGCCCTCGGTGATGGCGCCGAGCTTGTTGAGCTTGTCTCGGGTCTCCCGCTTGGCGAGCGATGCGCGGATCGATTCGTTCAGCCGCCCGACGACCGCCGTCGGAAGACCGGCGGGGCCGACCACGCCCAAGCCCTGCGTGTATTGCTCGAATCCCGGGAAGCCGTTCTCCGACATCGTCGGCACGTTCGGGTAGTCGGGATGGCGCTTCTCGGTGCTGACGGCGAGCACCTTGAGGCGCTTCTGCTGCACCTGCTCGGCGATGCCGACCATCGGATAGAACATGAAGCTGACGCGGCCGGCTATTACTTCGGTGAGCGCGGGCGCGTTGCCTTTGAAGGGAACGTGCAGCATCTTCGTGCCGGTGAGGGCTTCGACCAGCGCGCCGGCGAGATGAGCCGAGCCGCCGTTGCCTGACGACGCATAGCTGATCTCGCCGGGCTTCTCCTTCGCGGCTTTCACGACGTCGGCGGCCGTGTTGAAGGGCGAATCGCCCTTCGCGACCATCACGAGCGGCAGGTGGCACACGAGAGTGATCGGCGTGAAATCCGCGATGGGGTCGTAGGGCTTCTTGTCGGCGTACAGGACTGCGTTAACGCTGTGCGTGAGCGTGGTCATGTAGAGCGTGTAGCCGTCCGGAGCGGCGCGCTTAACCTCTTGGGTCGCGATCATGGAGGTGGCACCCGGCTTGTTCTCCACCAGAACGGTCTGGCCGAGCGTGGCGGTCATGTCCTGGGCGATGATGCGGGCGATCACGTCCGTGGGGCCGCCGGCCGCGAAGCCGATGAGGAGCTTCACCGGCTTGGTCGGATAGGCCTGCGCAAAGGCCGCCAGCGGCAGACACAGCAGCGTCAACAGCAGCTTCTTCATGAACCCTCCTCCCCCGGGATTCTAAGGCGCAGCGGCATGCCGACTACAATGGCGACGAGGAGGAAGCACATGAAGCTGCTGTCGCTGCTTGCCGCGCTGGTCACGCTTCCGGGTCTGGCGCAGGACTATCCTGGCAAGCCGATCCGCATGGTGGTCGGCTTCCCGCCCGGGGGCGGGACCGACGTCGTCGCGCGCATCATCACGCCGCGCTATTCCGAGCTTTTGGGCCAGAGCGTGGTGATCGAGAACCGGCCCGGCGCGACGGGCACCATGGCGGCCGGCCAGGTCGCCAAATCCGCGCCCAACGGCTACACGATCATGATGGGCCACGTCTCGGTGAACGCGATCGCGCCGTCGCTCTTCAGCAACCTGTCGTACGACGTGATCAAGGACTTCGCGCCGATCGGGATCGCCGCGGCGGTCCCTCATTTCGTAACCGTGCATCCATCCCTGCGGGTGTCGTCGCTGAAGGAACTCATCTCCTATTTGAAAGCAAAATCGGATCTCACGTTTCCGTCGGCGGGCAACGGGAGCATGCCGCACCTCGCGGGGGAGATCTTCACGAACCTCGCGGGCGTGAAGATGGTGCATGTGCCCTACAAGGGTTCGGGCCAGTCGATGCAGGATCTGCTCGGCGGCCAGCACCTCGTCGCTTTCGACACGATGCCGGCGTCGGCGCCGCACGTGCGCTCGGGGAAGCTCCGCGCGCTCGCCACGTCGAGCGCCGCGCGCCTGCCGGCCTTCCCGGACGTGCCGACGGCGCAGGAGGCCGGGCTTCCGGGCTACCAGGTCACGACCTGGTACGGCGTCTTCGCGCCGGCCGGGACACCGCCGGCGATCGTGAACCGGCTCCACTCCGACCTCGTCAAGGCAATGCAGACGCCCGACGTGAAGGCGAAGCTCGAAGGCATCGGCGCGGACGGAACGGTTTCCGCCTCGCCCGCCGAGTTCGCCGCGCTGGTGCGCGCCGACACCGCGCGCTACGCGAAGATCGTGAAGGAAATCGGCCTTAAGATGGATTGACCCATGCAGCTCATCCCCTCCGGACGCCTGCTCGGCGCGAAGATCGTAGACCTGGATCTCTCCCGTACGCTGGAAGAAGGCGAAGTCGAGGACGTCGTCCAGGCGCTCGGTCGTTATGGCGTCGTCTGCTTCCCGCGCCAGAGGCTGACCGCCCGCCAGCAAAGGGACTTCGCCGCGCGCTTCGGCGAGCTCGAGATCAACGTAGCTTCGGGACCCTACCAGGAGCCCGGCATTCCCGAGGTCATGACGCTTTCCAACATCGTGAAGGACGGAAAGCCGATCGGCCTCTCCGACGCCGGCCAGGACTGGCACACCGACATGTCTTACAGCACGACGATCGCATTCGCAAACGTGCTCTATGCGCTCGAGGTGCCGCGGCGCAATGGCAAGACCCTCGGCGACACCGAGTTCAGCAGCATGCAGGACGCTTACGACGGCTTGCCGGACGATCTCAAGAAGAAGCTCGAAGGCATGACCGTGCTGCACGACTTCAACAAGTTCTGGGAGATGATGCGCCGCGAAAAGGGAAGCAAGCGGCCCCCGCTCACCGAAGCGCAGCGCAAGCAAAAGCCCCCTGTGTCGCACCCGATCTTCCTCGAGCACCCGATCACCCGGCGCAAGGTGCTCTACGCCAATCCCGGCTACTCGATTCGCATCAACGAGCTGCCGCAGAAGGAGAGCGACAGGGTCCTCGAGTTCCTGTTCGAGCACCAGCTCAAGCACCAGTACCGCTACCGGCACCAGTGGAGCGAAGGCGACGTGCTGATGTGGGAGAACTTCGGCACGATCCACAACGCCATCGCCGACTACGGGCCCAACGAGCATCGGCTGGTCAAGCGCTGCCAGGTGATGGCGACGAGGTTCGGCCTTTGAGCCTCGAGAAGCGGCCGGTGCCCGTGATCCCGGGCAACTTCTACGCCGCGGGCCTCAACTACCGCGCGCACATCGAGTGGGCCAACCGGGCGCACGGCACGACCTACAAGGTGCCCGAGCGCGCCGACATCGGCTACCGCTCGAACAACGCGCTGATCGGCAGCGGCGAGGACATCGTCATCCCGCGCGATTCGAGCGGCCAGGTCGATTTCGAGGGCGAGCTCGTCGCGGTAGTCGGCAGGCGCGCGAAGGACGTTTCCGAGCAGGAGGCGCTCGACTACGTCGCCGGCTACACCCTCGGCAACGACGTCAGCGAGCGCAGCTGGCAGCGCAGCGACCGCACGCTATGGCGCGCCAAGAACAGCGACACCTTCAAGCCGATGGGCCCGCGCATCGTCTCGGGCATCGACCCGATGAACCAGGTGATCGAAGTGCGCGTGAACGGCCGCAGGGTGTCGAGCTACAACACCTCGGCGATGATCTTCGGCGTCGCGCACTTCATCTCGCGCATGTCGCGCTACCTCACGCTGCACCCGAACGACGTCATCTGGTTCGGCTGCGACGGACCGACCGAGCCGGCGCTGAAGCCGGGCGACCTGGTGGAGGTGGCGAACGACGCGATCGGCGTGCTCGCCAATCGGGTGGTTTCAGCCTGATGGGATAGCGTAGCGAATCCACCAATCGGGGAGGCTGTCGTGGAAAGCGCGTCCTTGAGTCTTGCGTTCTTCGTCATGTACGCTCCGACCGTTTTCGAGCTGATTTTTCTCGTCGCGGCCGGGATTCTCTTTGCCAAAGTACGCTCGCCCGCATCGGGATTTTTCTTTTTTGGTTTCCTCGTGCTCGCCCTGGCGCCCTTGGCGTTCATGCTGATCGGCGGTGCCAGTGTGCAGAGCGTACGTCCGGTGGTGATGGTCCTCGCCCTAGCAGCTCAGGTACTCGGTTTCCTGTTCTACGTCTTGTCGGTTCCCAAGCGAGTGCACTGACAATCGACACCCCTCGGGAGATCAAGCGACGGCAAAAGGAAGTCTACAAGCGCATGCTTTACTTCCTCGTGCCGTTCGTGGTTGAGATGATCCCTGCAGCGATGCACGCGCCGCCCATATGGGCGGGCGTCGGGTTCGCGACCATCGTCCTCGGCTTGATCATCTGGATGGTGCACTTTTACCGATTGAGCCGCTGCCCAGTCTGCAACGCGCTGCTGCGCGAGCTGTTCGGGTATCCGATGCTTTGGAAGCGCTGTCCGAAGTGCCATACCTCGTTTACGTCGTCAGGCTAAAGCAGCCGTTCAAGCGCAAAATCGGGGTCTGACCCCGATTCCAAAGTCAGATTCCAGCTCGGCAGGACTCCGCGCTGTCGCGTTGTTCGAGGCGACCAAGGGCACGCTCGTCCTGATGGCGGGGTTCGGCCTGTTCAGGCTCCTGCACCGCGACGCCGAGCACGCGGCGAATCTGCTCTCGAGGCGCCTGCACCTCAATCCCGCCAAGGAGCACACCAGGATCTTCGTCGAGCTCCTGTCCAATCTTTCAAGCACCAGGCTCTGGCTGTTCGCGTCATTGGCGGCGATCTATTCCTGCGTGCGGTTCATCGAGGCGTATGGCCTGTGGCAAAACCGCGCGTGGGCGAAGTGGTTCGCGGCGCTGAGTGGAGCCATCTACGTCCCGTTCGAGCTCTACGAGTTGTACCTGGGCCCGACGCGGCTCAAGCTGGCGGCACTCATCCTGAACCTCGCGGTGGTCGCGTACATGGCTTACTCGATCCGCGGCGAACCGCCTAGCGGCGCGCCCAGACCGTAAGAGGCACGGCGCTTGCTGCGCCGGGGCATGATCCGCAAGCTCGCCTCTGGCGAATACCGGTTGTACTCAAGAAAGCTCAATCCGAAGACCGGCCGGCGGCGCAACCTCGGCACGTTCAGCTCGCGCGCGGCAGCCGAGAAGCACGAGCGCGCGGTGCAGTTCTTTAAGCGTCGAGGAGGATGACCATGAATGGCGAAGCGCCGCCGCAAGAAGAAAATCGGGGTCTGACCCCGATTTGTCCTAATTGGGGTCTGACCCCGATTTAGCAACCCCGATTTAGCGCCAGGCGGCGTAGCGGTTGATATGCAGTGGCTGCTTGGCTAATGCCGGGCAGAAGCTGCCGACGACAGGCTCGAGCTTTTCGTAGAGAACCTTGTTGTCGCGGTTGAGGCGCGCCAGGCGCTCGCGCGCGCTTTCGGCGTCGCGAGAGAGCTTCGCCAGATCCACGTTCACGAGGCGGCGGTTCTCGAGCGCCATGCGGCCGCCGACCATCACGGAGTGCACGGCCGAGCCGTCTTCGGTGTGCACCAGGGCGTTCGCGGCGTCGTTGAGCGGAATCCAGTTCACGTTGCCGAGATCCAGGAACACGATGTCCGCCTTGTAGCCCGGTGCAAGGCGGCCGAGCTTGTCGAAGCCGAGCGCGCGCGCGCTGCCCGCGGTCGCCGCCTCCAGCACCTCCCTGGTCGTGATCCAGCGCTCCCAGTCCGGGCCGCGCACCTTGGAGGCGAGCGAGGCGATGCGCATCGCTTCGTACATGTTCAGGTTGTCGGAGGAACTCGCGCCGTCGGTGCCGATGCCCACGTTGATGCCGCACTCCAGCATGCGGCGCATGTCCGCGATGCCGCTGCCCAGTCGCATGTTGCTCCCGGGGTTGTGAGCGACCGATGCTCCACGCCCGGCGAGGCGCTTCATGTCCTCGTCGTCGAGCCACACGCCGTGCGCCGCGGTGAAGCCGGCGCCGACGAGTCCAAGCGCATCCATGTGCGCGGCGAGCGACTTGCCGTACTTCTTCAGTGCCGATACTGCCTGCACCTTGGACTCGGACAGGTGCGTCTGCAACCCGGTGCCGTACTCGCGTGCGAGATTGCCGCAGCCCTTCAGGAAATCGTCGCTGCAATGGAGGGGGATGGTGGGCGCGACCGCGGGCCGAATCGCTTCGCGGTCGAATTTCCAGCCGTGCAGCGCCTTGCGCATGTTCTCCAGGCTCGTCCGGTACGGCGCGAGGCGCAGGCGCTCGACCTCCTTCTGCAGCGGCGCCGGCAGCGCCTCCATGAGGCCGGGGATCGCCTCGAAGAAGCTCAGATCCGCGACCATCGGCGCCACCACCGCGCGCATCCCCGCGTCGCTGTAGGCACGTCCGACCGCCTCGAGCCCCTCGACACTCGGCGCCGGGAACTCGGCCATCAGGTCGTAGCACGCGGTGCAGCCCTTCATCAGCATCTCGGCCGCGCCGATAAGCGTGGCGAGGTACTTGTCCTCGAGGCTGCGATGGCCGGTAATCCACGGGGCGGCCGTGAGGAGGAGCTCAAGCGTCCAGCGGTCGCCCATGCCTTTGGCGAGGTTGCCGTGGCCATGCATGTGGGCGTTGACGAGACCGGGATGAAGCAGCTTGCCGCTCGCGTCGATTTCTTTCACACCGAGGGGAGCCTGGGGCTTTCCTACTTCTGTAATCGTATCTTCACGGATGAGGATGTCTGCCGGGCCGTCGGTCAGGCGCCCCCCGCGGATCAGCGTGTGGGTCATTTCTCCTCCTTGCCCGCAGAACCGATCGAGAGGTCGGCGAGGCCGGAGCGAATCATGTACCAGAACAGGAACACGCCGGGCAGGGCGATAAACGTGGTCATCAGGTAGTAGTTGACGTACCCCATGGCGTCGATCATGCGGCCCGCAACCGTTCCCGTGATGAGGCGGCCGACGATGCTGGCGAGCGCCGAGAGAAGCGCGTACTGCGTCGCGGTGAAGCGCAGGTTGCACAGCGCCGAAAGGTACGCGACCACCGTCACGCCGCCGATGCCGCTCGCGAAGTTCTCGAATCCCACCGCGGCAGCCATGCCGGTGTTGGTGTGGCCGGCGGCCGCCAGCGCGGCAAAGCTGAAATTCGAAACCGCCATCAGCACCAGGCTCCACATGACCGAGCGCTTCATTCCCAACCGCGAGTAAAGGATGCCACCGACCAGGATACCGAGAAGCAGCGCCACGAATCCCACGCCGACGTCGTAAAAGGCGACCTCGTCGTTGGTGAAGCCGAGCTCCTGGAAGAGAAGGCGCAGCGTAAGGTTCGCCAGCGTGTCGCCGATCTTGTGGATGAGCACGAAGAGCAGGACGACGAGCGCGCCTTGGCGCGCCAGGAATTCCAGCAGCGGGCTGAAATAGGCGATCACCGCCTGCGCGACGCCGCGGGCTTTGGCGGGCTCACGGTGCCGGGCCGGCTCGCCCATGAACACGGCCGCCAGCATGGCGGGCAGCGCGAACACGGCGCAGGCGGCATAGGCGGAGCTCCAGCCCGCACGCTGGGCGAGGACGAGCGCGAGCGCCCCGGCCGCGGTCGCGCCGATGCGCCAGCCGTACTGCGACATCCCCGAGCCCGCGCCGAGCTGGCGCGGCTCGAGGAGCTCGATGCGATAGGCGTCGATGATTATGTCGAACGTCGCACCGGCGAACGCCATGGCAACTGCCATGAAGGCGAATCCGGCAAGAGAGTCTCGGGGGTCGGCGAAGCCGAGGCCGGCGACCGCCACCATCACGAGGACGCCGGTCAGCCAGAGCCAGCTGCGCCGCTGGCCGAAGCGACCAAGGAGCGGCAGGCGCACGTGGTCGATGATCGGCGCCCAGAGGAACTTGAAGTTGTAGGCGAGGAACGTCAGCGCGAACGCCGTGACCGCGCTGCGCGTGAAGCCGTGCTGCGCGAGCCGAGTCGTCAGCGTCGCGCCGATCATTGCGAAGGCGAATCCCGAAGAGATGCCCAGGAACAGCGCCGCGAGCGGCGCCGGCTCGAGGTATGGACGCAACCCCTTAAGCCAGGGGGTAGTCATAGTCGATCGTCAGCGGCGCATGGTCGGAAAAGCGCTTCGTCCTGTAGATCGACTCCTTGAGCGCCCTGGCGGCGACGCCGGCCGTGGCGATCTGGTAGTCGATGCGCCAGCCGACGTTCTTCTTCCACGCCTGGCCGCGGTTGGACCACCAGGTGTACTGATCGGGTTTGGCGTTCAGCCGCCGGAATACGTCGACATAGCCGAGCTCGTCGAAGACCTGGGTGAGCCACGCCCGCTCCTCGGGCAGGAAGCCCGAGTTCTTCCGGTTGGAGCGCCAGTTCCGGAGGTCGATCTCCTTGTGGGCGATGTTCCAGTCGCCGCACAGGATGAGCTCGTTGCCGCGCTCCCGCAGTGACTTGAGGTGCTTGATGAAGGATTTGAGAAAGCGGAACTTCGACGCCTGCCGGTGGGGGCCCGCCGAGCCCGACGGCATGTACATCGAGATCACCCAGAGCTTGTCGAAGCGCGCTTCGACGTAGCGGCCTTCGGCATCGAATTCCCGGCTCGCGAAGCCGCGCCGCACTTCGTCGGGCTGCCTGCGGCTCATCAAGGCGACGCCGCTGTAGCCCTTCTTCTCGGCGAAGGCGTAGCACGACGAGAAACTTTTCAGACCGTGAGCCTTCGCGTCGAGGTCGAGCTCCTGGCACTTGATCTCCTGCAGGCACACGACATCGGCGCGCTGCGCGGCGAGCCAGCGGAACAGTCCCTTGCTGGCGGCCGAGCGCAGGCCGTTGACGTTCAGCGTGATGACGCGCATGGAGGCGCGCCATTCTAGCGGCTTCTACAGGACGAGCCGGCGCAGCTCCGTCGGCTGTTGCTTCAGGATTCCGGGAAGGTGGAAACGCCGCCGTGCTCGGCCGACCACTTCGCCGGGGCGTGCAGGAAGCGCTCGACCTCCTCGATCACGCGGTTCTCGAAATAGCCGCCCTGCTTCACCACCCTCAGCACGTCCCACCAGGTGGCGAGGTGCAGGAGCTTTACCTTGATGTCTGCGATGATCTTCTTCGACTCGGGGAAGATGTCGTAGTAGAACACCACGAACACGTGGTCGACGACCGCGCCGGCGTCGCGCAGCGCCTTGCAGAAGTTGACCTTGCTGCGTCCGTCGGTGGTGAGGTCCTCCACCAGCAGCGTGCGCGCGCCCTCCTCGATGTGGCCTTCGATCTGCGCGCCGCGGCCGAAGCCCTTCGGCTTCTTGCGCACGTACTGCATCGGCAACGAGAGGCGATCGGCGATCCAGGCCGCGTACGGAATCCCGGCGGTCTCACCGCCGGCGACCGTGTCGAATTGCTCGAAACCCACTTCGCGCACGATGGTCGCAGCGGCGAAGTCGATCACGGCCGAGCGCACCCTCGGGTAGGAGATGAGCTTGCGCACGTCGATATAGACCGGGCTAGCCCATCCCGAAGTAAAGACGAAGGGCTTGTCCTGCGAGAAATGCACCGCTTTCACCTCGAGCATCATCTTCGCCGTCATGTCGGCGATGAAGGATTTATCGGCGAATAGCATGTGCAAAGCGTTGGAAAGTGTGGAATTTTAACAGGGCGCCGGCCGTCGGACCTTTAGAATTCTGCACCAGGGGATAACAACAACCATGCGCCCAGCACTCATCGCCATCGTCGCAGTACTCGCCGCTCTTCCGCTCGCTTCCGAGGCGGAGAGCTACCGCTGCATCGCCAAGGACGGCAAGCGCTACTACGGCTCGCTCATTCCCGCCGAGTGCCAAGGCAGGCCGGTCGAGCTGCTGAACGCCCAGGGCCTGGTCGTCAAGCGCATCGACCCGGAAGGGGCCGAGAAGGAGCGCCTCGCGAAGGAGGCCACCGAGGCGAGGAAGCGCGAGGAGGAATCGGCCGCGCGCGAAACGGCGCGGCGCAACCAGGCCCTCCTTGCCACCTACACCAGCGAAAAGGACATCGACGACGCTCGCGCCCGCGCGCTGGCGGAGAACACCAAGGCGACGCAGCTCGTCGAAAGCCGCCTCGACACCCTGCGTCAGCAGCACGCCGGCTACGCGAAGGATCTTGAGTCCTACAAGGGCAAGGGCGAGCCGCCCGCGATCCTGCGCGACAACCTGAAGAACGCCGAAGACGACCTCAAGGCGATGCAGCAGCTTCTCGACGTCAAGAAGCGCGAGGGTCAAGCCATCAACGCGCGGTACGACGACGACAAGAAGCGCTATTCGGCCCTCAGCCGCCAGCGCTAGCTCAGCTTTTTCTTGAGTAACTCGTTGACCTGGGCCGGGTTGGCCTTGCCCCGGGTCGCCTTCATCACCTGGCCCACCAGCGAATTGAAGGCCTTCTCCTTGCCCGCGCGGTAGTCCTGCACCTGCTTCGCGTTCGCCGCGAGCACCTCGTCCACCAGCTTCTCGATTTCCCCGGAGTCGCTGATCTGGCGCAAACCCTTTTTCTCGATTACGTCGTCTACGATCTTTGGGTCGACCCGTACGGTCGGTGCGTACCCAGTAACCCTCAACTCGGCGGGTCCTGGCACAACCGTAACGTTGCCGAAGACCTCCCCGAACACTTGCTTCGCTGTGTTTCCAGACAGAGTACCGTCCACAATCCGTTTGATGATCGATCCCAGGATTTCTGCAGACATTGGGCTCGTGGAGATATCGATGTTCCTCCGGTTGAGCTCTGCAGCGAGTTCGCCCGCCTGCCAGTTCGCGCAAATTTTTGGATCGGCGCCCGAAACGCGTACTAGCTCTTCGAAGTAGTCGGCTGCCGCGCGCGAAGCAGTCACCAAAGTGGCGTCGTACGCAGGCAGGCGATACTCGCGCGTGAAGCGCTCGCGTTTCGCGTCGGGTAGTTCCGGCAGCGAGCTTCTAGTCCGGTCGATGTCTTCCTCCTTCAGGACCAGCGGCAGCAGGTCGGGGTCGGGGAAGTAGCGGTAATCCTGCGCGTCTTCCTTGGTGCGCATGGAGCGCGTCTCGTCGCGCTCCGGGTCGTAGAGCCGCGTTTCCTGCACCACGCTCTTCCCGTCCTCGAGCAGGTCGACCTGGCGCCGCGCCTCGAACTCGATTGCGCGCTCCATGAAGCGGAACGAGTTCAGGTTCTTGATCTCGCAGCGCGTTCCCAGCTTCTTGTCTCCAATCCGTCGCACGGAAACGTTGGCGTCGCAACGAAAGGAGCCCTCCTGCATGTTGCCGTCGCAGATGCCGATCCACATCACAAGCGCATGGAGCGCACGTGCGTATGCGACCGCCTCCTTCGCCCCGCGCAGCTCGGGCTCGGAGACGATTTCCAGCAGCGGCGTGCCCGCGCGGTTGAGATCGATGCCGGTCATGCCATGAAAGTCTTCGTGCAGCGACTTGCCCGCATCCTCTTCCAGATGGGCACGAGTGAGGCGAACGATTTTTTCCTGGTCTCCAACAAGGAAGCGAATTTCGCCGCCTTGAACAATCGGCGTCTCGTACTGGCTGATCTGGTAGCCCTTCGGCAGGTCGGGGTAGAAGTAGTTCTTGCGTGCGAAGATCGAGCGGCGGTTGATGGTCCCCTTGACCGCGAGCCCGAAGCGGATGGCGTGCTCGACGGCGGCGCGGTTCGCGACCGGCAGCGTGCCGGGGAGCGCGATATCGACCGCAGAAGCCTGGGTGTTCGGCGGCGCGCCGAAGGCCGTCGAAGCGCCCGAGAACATTTTGCTCTTCGTCTGCAGCTGGGCGTGGGTCTCGATCCCCACTACGACTTCCCATGAGGCCGTCACAGCGGGGTCTCCGTTGGCACGCGGAGGTGCCAGTCGGTCGACTGCTGGTAAGCGTGCGCCACGCCGAGCAACTGGCTCTCCGAGAAATGCCGGCCCATGAGCTGCAGCCCGACCGGCAGGCCCTGGTCGTCGAAGCCGCACGGAATGGACAGCGCCGGCAAGCCGGCCAGCGGCGCGGGAATGGTGAACACGTCGCCGAGATACATCTGCACAGGGTCCTCGGTCTTCGCACCGAGCTCGTAGGCGGTCGTCGGCGCCGTGGGGCCAAGGATGAAGTCGCACCGGGCGAATGCCTGCTCGAAATCGCGCGCGATCAGGCGCCGGATCTTCTGCGCCTGCAGGTAATACGCGTCGTAGTAGCCGTGCGAAAGCACATAGGTTCCAACGAGGATGCGCCCCTTCACTTCCTTGCCGAAGCCTTCGGCGCGCGTGCGGCAATACATGTCGATGAGGTCGCTGTACTCCTTCGCTCGGTGGCCGTAGCGCACGCCGTCGAAGCGCGACAGGTTGGACGACGCTTCGGCGGGCGCGATGACGTAGTAAGCCGCCACGGCGACGTTGGTGTGCGGAAGTTCGAGTTCGACGGTGACCGCGCCTTGCGACTTGAACCAGGCCACCGCCATTTCCACGGCCTTGCGCACCCCCGGCTCTAGGCCTGCGCCGAAGTATTCTTTCGGCATGCCGATGCGCAATCCCTTCAAGGAGAGCGCAAGGCCCTTCGCGTAATCCTCCTTCGGCCGGTTGATGCTGGTGGAGTCACGGGTGTCATGTCCCGCCATCACGTTCATCATCAGCGCGAGGTCGGCGGCGCTGCGCGCGATCGGCCCGGCCTGGTCGAGCGACGAGGCGAATGCGATCAGGCCGTAGCGGGAAACCAGCCCGTAGGTCGGCCGCAGGCCGCACACGCCGGAGAACGCCGCCGGCTGGCGCACCGAGCCGCCGGTGTCGGTGCCGGTCGCCGCCGGCACCATGCGCGCCGCCACGGCCGCGGCCGATCCGCCGGAGGAGCCGCCCGGCACGCGCTTGCGGTTCCAGGGATTGCGCACCGGGCCGAAGTACGAGTTCTCGTTCGACGAGCCCATCGCGAACTCGTCCATGTTGCATTTGCCGAGCGCCACGGCCCCGGCCGCCGTGAATTGCTCGACCACATGCGCGTCGTACGGGCTGACAAAGTTTTCCAACATCCGCGAGCCGCAAGTGGTGCGCAGCCCCTGGGTGCAGTAGATGTCCTTGTAGGCGAAGGGAACCCCGGTGAGCGGGCCCCCGTCGCCTTGAGCGCGCCGGGCGTCGGCGCGCCGGGCACGCTCGAGCGCACCGGCCTCGTCCACGGTGATGAAGGCGTTGAGCTCCCGCAAGGCCCGGATTCGCTCGAGGTAGAGCTGCGCCAGCTCGAGCGCGGAAATTTTCCTCGCGGCGAGGGCGGCGGAAAGCTCGGTGAGCGTCGAGTTGAGCATCGGGGGGATTTGAAGGGGGGAGATTCATCCTCCCCCTTTCCTCTCACTCGATGACTTTGGGGACGAGGTAGAGGCCCTCCTCGACGGCCGGCGCGACCGACTGGTGGAGGATGCGCCGGTCGGCCTCGGCGGCCTCGTCCGGGCGCAGCCTCTGGACCACGTCCAGGGCGTGGGACATCGGCTCGATGCCGGTGGTGTCGACCGCCTGGATCTCGCCGACCAGCTCGAGGATCCGGTTCAAGCGGCTGCCCACTTCCGCGGTTTCCCCGGGTTGCAAGGCGAGGCGGGCGAGGCGCGCGAGGCGCCGGATCTGGTCGTCTGAAAGCGACATGTTTTCGCTGAACTGCTACGGGAGGAAGGCCGCCACCGAGAGGCGTTTTTCCCTTCGATTCAGGCGCTACGTTGGCGTATTATATCGGGCACCTGCGCATTTGTTGCTGCGCACAAAAACACAGGAGAAAGCCTCCGCTTGCCCATGTTCGGATTCCTTCGCAGCTACTTCTCGAACGATCTCGCGATCGACCTCGGGACCGCCAACACGCTGATCTACGTCCGCGGCAAGGGCATCGTACTCGATGAGCCGTCGGTGGTCGCGATCCGGCAGGAGGCCGGCCCGAACGGCAAGAAAACCATCCAGGCGGTCGGCAAGGAAGCGAAGCTGATGCTCGGCAAGACGCCGGGCAACATCATCGCCATCCGGCCGATGAAGGACGGCGTGATCGCCGACTTCACCGTGACCGAGCAGATGCTCAAGCAGTTCATCAAGAAGGTCCACGACAACAAGCTCTTCTCGCCCAGCCCGCGCATCATCATCTGCGTGCCCTGCGGGTCCACGCAGGTGGAACGGCGCGCGATCCGCGAAAGCGCCATCGGAGCCGGTGCCGGACAGGTCTACCTGATCGAAGAACCCATGGCCGCGGCGATCGGCGCGGATCTTCCGGTCGCCGATGCCACCGGCTCGATGGTGGTGGACATTGGCGGCGGCACCACCGAGGTCGGCGTGATCTCGCTCGGCGGCATGGTCTACTCCGGCTCGGTGCGCGTCGGCGGCGACAAGTTCGACGAGGCGATCATCAACTACATCCGCCGCAACTACGGCATGCTGATCGGCGAGACCACCGCCGAGCTTATCAAGAAGGAGATCGGCTCGGCCTTCCCGGGCTCGGAAGTGCGCGAGATGGAAGTGAAAGGCCGCAACCTGGCCGAAGGCATCCCGCGCAGCTTCACGATCTCGTCGAACGAGATCCTCGAAGCGCTCACCGAGCCCCTCAACCAGATCGTCTCGGCGGTCAAGTCTGCGCTCGAGCAGACCCCGCCCGAGCTCGGCGCCGACATCGCCGAGAAGGGCATGGTCCTGACCGGGGGCGGCGCGCTGCTGCGCGACCTCGATCGGCTGCTGATGGAGGAGACGGGCTTGCCGGTCATCGTCGCCGACGATCCCCTGACCTGCGTCGTGCGCGGCTCGGGCAAAGCCCTCGAGAAAATGGAGCATTTCGGTCCCATTTTCACGAACGACTAGCGTGTAGCGGGGGATGGAACATACCCCGCCGCCGTTCTTCAAACGGGGCCCCGCTCCACTCGTCAGGCTGTTCTTCTTCGCCTCGCTCTCGCTTGCCCTGCTCGTGCTCGATGCGCGCTTTCGCTACGCCGAGGGCCTGAGGGGCGTGCTGGCGCTCGCGGCCTACCCGCTGCAGCGCGCGGCCACCGCACCGGTCGATTTCCTGCGCACGGTGGGCGACTACTTCTCCACCCAGGCGCAGCTTTTCGAGGACAACGCGGCCCTGCGGGCGAAGAACCTCGCGCTCGCGCAGGCGGCGCAGCGCTACGAGACGGCCGAAGCCGAGTCGGCCCAGCTGCGGCGCCTGATCGGCGCGGCGGAAAAGCTCGAGGTGAAGTCGACCCCGGCGGAGATCCTCTACGCCGGACGCGACCCGTATTCGCACAAGATCTTCATCAATCTCGGCGAGCGGCAGGGTGTGAAGCCGGGCAGCCCGGTGGCCGACGAGGCCGGCGTGGTCGGCCAGGTGACGAGAGTCCATCCGCTCGTTTCCGAAGTCACGCTGATCACCGACCAGGACCATGTCGTCCCGGTCCAGGTGGTCCGCAACGGTCTGCGCGCGATTGCCTTCGGCGGCGGGCCCTCGGGCATGCTCGAGCTGCGGTTCACGGCCGGCAACGCCGAGATCCAGAACGGCGACCGCCTGGTCACGTCGGGCATCGACGGCATCTATCCGGCCGGACTACCCGTGGCGACGGTGGTGAGGATCGAGCGGGACGCGGAACATAGCTTTGCCCGCGTGATCTGCCGGCCGGCGGCCGGGGTCGATCGCGGGCGCTTCGTCCTCGTGCTGTCCGACGAGACCGCGCGGCCGCCGCGGCCCGAGGAAGCGCAGTCGAGCAAGGAGCGCCGCTCGGAGAAGGCGCGCCGCGCGCGGGCGAAGAAGGAAGAGGGGTAAATGGCGCTAGGAGGCAAGTCGGAGCACATCCTTCGGCCGGCTCGGGTCAGCACGGTCGCGGCCTCGTTCGCCATCGCGCTGCTGCTCAATTTCCTGCCCTGGAAAGACCTGCGGCTGGTGCCCGACTTCGTCGCGCTGGTCCTCACCTTCTGGTGCGTGCGCCAGCCGCGCCTGGTGGGCCTGGGGGTGGCCTGGGGCGTTGGCCTGCTGGTCGACGCCGGCAACGGCGTGCTGCTTGGCCAGCACGCGCTCGCCTATTCGGCGCTCGCTTTCATCTCGATCTGGCTGTCGCGGCGCATCCTGTGGTTCGGCCCCATGCTGCAGGCGGCGCACGTGGCGCTCATCCTCGCCGCAGCGCAGACGCTCGTGCTGGTCATTCGCATCGTTGCCGGAGACCCGTTTCCAGGCTGGGCGATCTACGTGGGCCCGCTCGCGGCCGCGGTGCTGTGGCCGATGGTGAGCTGGCTCCTGGTCCTGCCGCAGCGCCGCCTGGAACGCGAACAGACCATCTAACGTGGAACTGCGAAATTACGAGCGGGAGCTAGCCCAGTTTCACCTGCGCATCGGGGTCGCGGGCATCCTGGTGCTGATCGGCTTCGGCCTGCTGGCGGCGCGCTTCATCTTCCTGCAGGTGGTCCAGCACGACCACTACGCCTCGCGGGCCGAGGACAACCGCATCTCGATCGTGCCGATCCCGCCGAACCGCGGCCTGATCCTCGACCGCAACGGCATCGTGATGGCGCGCAACTACTCGGGCTACACGCTCGAGATCTTCACGCGCAAGGCGAGGAGCATCGAGCGCACGATCGACGAGGTCGCGGAGCTGGTCGAGGTCACGTCGCGCGATCGCGCCCGCTTCAAGAAGCTCCTCGCCGAGACGCGCAACGCCGAAAGCCTTCCCATCCGCACGCGCCTGTCGGACGAGGAAGTCGCCAAGTTCGCCGCCAACCGCTATCGCTACAACGGCACCGTCGAGATCAAGGCGCGCCTCTTCCGGCAGTACCCGTATGACGAGACCGCCGCGCACGTGCTCGGCTACATGGGCCGCATCAACCAGGCCGACCAGGAGCGCCTCGAGGAGGAGGGTGTCGACGCGAACTACCGCGGCACCGACTTCATCGGCAAGGCCGGCGTCGAGGCGAGCTACCAGAACGAGCTCCACGGCACGACCGGCTTCGAGCACGTCGAGATCGACGCCGCAGGGCGCGGTATACGCACGCTTTCGCGCACGCCGTCGCAGCCGGGCAACAACGTCGCGCTGACGCTCGACCTGCGCCTGCAGCAGGTCGCCGAGCAGGCGCTCGGCGACCGGCGCGGCGCGGTGGTGGCGCTCGAGCCTTCGACCGGCGCGGTGCTCGCGTTCGTGTCCAAGCCTGGCTTCGACCCGAACTACTTCGTCGACGGCATCGACCCGGTGTACTGGGCCGAGCTCAACAACTCCCCCGACCGGCCGCTCTACAACCGGGCCATCGCCGGGACCTATCCCCCGGGGTCGACCTTCAAGCCGTTCATGGCGCTCGCCGCCCTCGAGACCGGCAAGCGCACCCCGCGCAGCGCCATCAACGATCCCGGTTATTTCGTCTTCGGCGACCGGCGCTTCCGCGACTCCAGGCCCGGCGGGAACGGCTACGTCGATCTCCACAAGTCGATCGTGGTGTCCTCCGACACGTACTACTACATGCTCGCGAACGACATGGGCATCGACGCCATCGCGGCCTACATGAAGAACTTCGGCTTCGGCGCGAAGACCGGCATCGACCTGCAGGGCGAGCTGCCCGGCGTGCTGCCTTCGCCGGAGTGGAAGATGAAGCGCTTCCGCCGCCCCGAGCAGCAGAAGTGGTATCCCGGCGAAACGATCTCGATCGGCATCGGCCAGGGCTATAACTCCTACACGCCGATCCAGCTCGCGCAGGCCGTCGCCACGCTCGCCAACGGCGGCACGCTGTACCGGCCGCATCTCGTCGCATACATCGACAATCCGCGCACCGGCGAGCGGCGCAATTTCGAGGCCGAGGTCGTGCACCGCGTGCCCGCGCGCGCCGACCACATCGAGTTCGTGAAGCGCGCCATGGCCGGGGTCAACAAGGAAGGCACCGCGGCGCGCGCATTCGCCGGCGCGCAGTATACGAGCGGCGGCAAGACCGGCACGGCGCAGGTGGTGGCGTTGAAGCAGAACGAGAAGTACGACGAGAAGAAGGTCGCCGAGCGCCACCGCGACCATTCCTGGTTCATCGCCTTCGCACCGGTCGAGAGCCCGAAGATCGCGCTCGCGATCATCGTCGAGAACGGAGGCTTCGGCGCGCGCGCCGCCGCGCCGATCGCGCGCACGATGCTCGATTACTACCTCCTTGGCAAGCTGCCGCAGGGTCTCGTCGTGCAGACCCCCGAGGTCGACGTCGACGAAGAGGAGCGGGAGAGCGACTGATGGAACTCGCGCGCTTCCCGCTGCGCCGCATCGCCGGCCGCCTCGCCGAGGGCATCGACTCGACGCTGCTGATGCTGCTGCTCACGCTGTCGATGGTCGGTCTTGCGGTGCTGTATTCCGCGAGCTACGACGTTCCGGGACGCGTCGCGGGGCAGCTCGTCAGCCTGACCGTCGCGCTCACGGCGATGTGGATCGTGGCGCAGGTGTCGCCGCAGACCATGATGCGCTTCGCGGTTCCCGCCTACGTGGTCGGCCTCGGGTTTCTCATCGCGGTGGCGCTAGCGGGCGATGTCGTGAACGGCGCGCGGCGCTGGCTGCACGTCGGCGTCACCCGCTTCCAGCCCTCGGAGATGATGAAGCTCGCGCTGCCGCTGATGCTCGCGTGGTACTTCCACAAGAACGAAACGACCCTGCGGTGGCGCGATTATTTCGTCGCCGGCTTCCTCCTGCTCGTGCCGCTCGGCCTCATCCTGCGCCAGCCCGACCTCGGCACCGCCGGGCTGGTCGGCACCGCGGGCTTCTTCATCATGTTCTTCGCGGGCATGAGCTGGCGCATCATGGGGGCGATCGGCGCCGCCGGCGCCGTGGCGGTGCCGCTCCTTTGGCCGTTCCTGCACGACTACCAGCGCCGGCGCATCCTCACCCTGCTCGATCCGTCGAGCGATCCGCTCGGCGCGGGCTACCACATCATCCAGTCCACGATCGCGGTGGGCTCGGGCGGGCTCGCCGGCAAGGGCTGGCTGAACGGAACCCAGTCGCACCTCGAGTTCATTCCCGAGCGCCATACCGACTTCATCTTCGCGGTGTTCTCCGAGGAATTCGGGCTGATCGGCAACGTCACGCTGCTCGTTCTCTATACCCTGCTTATCGCGCGGGGGTTGATGATCGCCACCAACGCGGCGACGCTTTTCGGCCGCCTCCTCGCTGCCGCCATCTCGCTCCAGTTCTTCGTCTATGCGTTCGTGAACATGGGGATGGTGTCCGGGATCCTGCCCGTGGTCGGGGTGCCGCTGCCGTTCCTTTCCTATGGCGGCACTGCGCTCCTCACCCTCTTTATCGGCGCCGGAATGCTCATGAGCATCCAGCGCCACCGGCAGCTCGTTCAGTCCTAGCGGCGTTCTGCAGAGCAGCAATCGACTGAAAGTCTGTCCCGCATCATGAAACGAGGGGTGCCCAACCTCCTGTAAATGCTTGTTTTGTTGCATGCCGGTCGGGCTATGGCCGCATATTGCTCCGCGCCACACGCGGCGCGCACACTCGCCTCATCGTTCAACTCTCGGAGGCGACGTGGAAAGCCGTAGCAACGAAGTTCAAGCGCTGGAGCAGGACTGGGCCCAGAACCCGCGGTGGAAGGGCGTCAAGCGCGGCTACTCCGCGGAAGACGTGGTGCGGCTGCGCGGCAGCCTGCGCGTCGAGCACACGCTCGCCAAGCGCGGCGCGGAGAAGCTCTGGAAGCGCACTCAGGAAATGCCGTTCGTGAATTCGCTCGGCGCGCTCACAGGCAACCAGGCGGTGCAGCAGGTGAAGGCGGGCGTGCCCGCGATCTATCTCTCCGGCTGGCAGGTCGCGGCCGACGCCAACGATTCGCTGCAGATGTACCCCGATCAGTCGCTCTACGCCGTGTCCTCGGTGCCGACGGTCGTGCGCCGGATCAACAACGCGCTCGCCCGCGCCGACCAGATTCAATGGATGGAAGGCACGGGTGAGATCGATTACTTCGCGCCCATCGTTGCCGACGCCGAGTCCGGCTTCGGCGGCGTGCTGAACGCCTACGAGCTGATGCGCTCGATGATCGAGGCCGGCGCCGCCGGCGTGCACTACGAGGACCAGCTCGCCTCGGTGAAGAAATGCGGCCACATGGGCGGCAAGGTGCTGGTGCCGACGCAGGAAGCGGTGCAGAAGCTGATCGCCGCTCGCCTCGCGGCCGACGTGCTCGGCGTGCCGACGGTGCTGCTCGCGCGCACCGACGCCGAGGCCGCCGACCTCGTCACCACAGACGTCGACGAGAACGACAAGCCCTTCGTCACCGGCGAGCGCACCTCGGAAGGCTTCTACCGCACGCGCAAGGGCTTCGACCAGGCGCTCTCGCGCGGCCTCGCGTACGCGGAGTACGCCGACATGGTGTGGTGCGAGACCGGCACCCCGGACTTGAATTTTGCGAGGCGCTTCGCCGAGGGGATTCGCAAGAAATATCCGGAGAAGATGCTGGCCTACAACTGCTCGCCGTCGTTCAACTGGAAGCGCAACCTCGACGACGCCAGCATCGCGAAATTCCAGCGCGAGCTCGGCGCGATGGGCTACAAGTTCCAGTTCATCACCCTCGCCGGCTTCCACGCGCTCAACTACTCGATGTTCGAGCTCGCCTACGGCTACGCGCGCAACAACATGAGCGCGTTCGTCGAGCTGCAGCAGAAGGAGTTCGCCGCCGCCGAGAAGGGCTTCACCGCGGTGAAGCACCAGCGCGAGGTCGGCACGAGCTACTTCGACGAGATCACCACCGTCGTCACCGGCGGCAAGGCCTCGACCACCGCGCTGCACGGCTCCACCGAGGACGAGCAATTCTTCGACGACAAGAAGAAAAAGCTGGCAGCTGCCTGATGTGATGAGATGAGCCAGTGAGCGCGGTCTCCCAGGTCGTTCGGGTCCACGAGCGGCGCTCGAGCCTGCCGCAGGAGATCGCGCGCACTATCCTCGCCGGCTTCGACCGGCACTACGAGCTCTTCCGCCAGGCGTCGATCGACGCGAAGAACCTGTTCGAGCGCGCGGCGTGGGGCGAGATGCGCCAGCTCGCCCGCGAGCGCATCCAGATGTACGACCTGCGCGTGCAGGAAGGCGTCGACGCGGTGCGCAGCCGCTTTCCCGAGGCCGAGCACGAAGAGGCGCTGTGGCCGGCGATCAAGGCCGCCTACATCGGCCTGCTGCACGAGCACCGGCAGCCCGAGTGCGCCGAGACCTTCTACAACTCGGTCGCCTGCCAGGTGCTGCACCGGCGCCACTACCACAACGACTTCATTTTCTGGCGTCCCGCGGTGGCCACCGAGCACCTCGAGGGCGAAGCGCCGACGTATCGCTGTTATTACCCCCTAAAGCTGGGGTTGAGGAACACCCTGCGTGAAATTGCGCTCGCCTTCCTCCTCAAGAATCCCTGGGAGAACCCGGAGCGCGACCTGCGGAACGTGGTGCGCGGGCTGCGGCAGCTCTTCCCGCGGCCGGCGCGAGCCCAGCCGGACTTGCAGATCCAGGTGCTCAACTCGCTCTTCTTCCGCAACAAGGGCGCCTACATCATCGGCCGGCTGATCAACGACGGGCACGACTACCCGTTCGCGATCCCCATCCTGCAGAACGAGCGCGGCGAGCTGTATCTCGACGCGCTGCTCACCGGAGAGGACCGGTTGCTCGTGCTGTTCTCGTTCGCGCGCGCGTACTTCTTCGTCGACATGGAGGTGCCCGCCGGGTACGTGTCGTTCCTGCGCTGGCTCATGCCGAGGAAGCCGCGCGCCGAGCTCTACATGGCGGTGGGCCTCGCGAAGCAGGGCAAGACCCTCTTCTACCGCGACCTGCACTATCACCTGAAGCATTCGACCGACCAGTTCGTGGTGGCGCCGGGTATCAAGGGCATGGTGATGCTGGTGTTCACGCTGCCCTCGTTCCCGTACGTCTTCAAGCTGATCCGCGACCGCTTTGCCCCGCCGAAGGACATCGACCGCCAGACGGTGAAGGACAAGTACCTGATGGTGAAGCTGCACGACCGCGTCGGGCGCATGGCCGACACGCTGGAATACTCGCTCGTCGCCCTGCCGCTCGCGCGCTTCGATCCGGCGCTGCTCGAGGAGCTCAAGCGCGAGTGCGGCTCGATCGTCGAGGTCGACGGCGACGCGCTGGTGCTGGGACACGTCTACATCGAGCGGCGCATGCAGCCGCTCAACCTGCTCGTGGAGGAGCTCAAGCGCGACCCCGATCCCGAGCGCCTGCGGGCCGCGCTGCGCGAGTACGGCGCCGCGATCAAGGAGCTCGCCGGAGCCGGGATCTTCCCCGGCGACATGCTGCTCAAGAACTTCGGCGTCACGCGCCACGACCGGGTCGTGTTTTACGACTACGACGAGATCCAGCCGATGGAAGACATGCACTTCCGCCGCATCCCGCCGCCGCGGAGCTACGAGGAGGAGCTCGCGGCCGAGCCGTACTGGTCGATCGGCCCTAGCGACGTCTTCCCCGAGCAGTTCGAGCACTTCCTCGTCGGCGAGGCGCGCGCGCGCCAGATCTTCTACGAGTACCACCGCGACCTCCTCGACTGGCGGTTCTGGAGCGAGAAGCAGGCGCACCTGCGCGCCGGCGTCCAGGAGGACGTTTTTCCCTACCCCGAGGAAGTACGCTTTCCTAGGTAATGGGTTTGTTGTCGTTCAGGTAGAGCCAGCCCTTGACGATCCGGTAGATGATCCAGATCGTGTCCGCGGCGAGGATGAACCAGCCGATCACGACGAGGAAAGTGATCGCGCCGATCACGGCCCAGAGCAGCCCCCACCAGAAGGTGCGGATCTGCCAGCTGAAGTGCGACTCGAGCCAGGTGCCTTTCGCCTCGTCGCGCTTCACGTAGTCGACCACGATGGCCACGATCCAGGTGATTCCCACGAGGAAGCCAGCGGCCTGGAGCCCATACACCACCGTGGTCAGCGTCTTGAGGCTTTTCTCGTCAGCCATCGATCTCCACCCTCTTCTGTCGGGACTTGATTCCCGAAAGGATGCGCACGCTCCTCCTGGGTACCTTGAAATGATCCGACAGGAAGGCGATGAGCGCTTCGTTCGCTTTGCCGTCGACCGCGCGCGCGGCGAGGCGCACCTTGATGCGCTCGCCATGGCGACCTGCGAACTCGGAGCGGGAGGCGCCAGGCTGAACGTGCAGTTCCAGGATCACAGCGACGCAATCCCGGGCCGGATGTTCCAGAGCACGATCAGCACGACCTGGATCAGGACCACGAGCACCAGCGGCGTAAGGTCGAACTGGCCCACCGGGGGAACGTAGCGGCGCAGCGGCCGCAGGAACGGCCGCGTCACGGCAGCGAGCACCGGGGCCACGGGCGTCCCTGGATTGATCCACGAGAACACGACTTCGATGATTACCGCTCCCACGAGGATGTAGAGGCTGTAGCGCACGAGGTCGAGGAATGCCACCAGCACGAGGCCTACGAGCCCGGGCTCGACGCCGCGGATCGCCGCTTCGATCCACATCCCCAGTGCCTGAATGGCCCATGCGAGGAGCAGCGTCGAGAGGTCGAGGCCCGCGAGGCCGGGGACGAAGCGCCGCACCGGCATCACCATCCAGCTCGTAGTCGCCAGCACCAGCTCGCCCACCGGGTTGCGGAAGGGCACGTGCAGCCACTGGAAGTGGAAGCGCAAGAGCAGCACGAACACGAAGAACGTGACGACCGTGTCGATCAGGAAGACCGCGATCTGCGTGAACATCTCAGCCCTTCCCGAGCTCGTCGCCGAGCTCCGCGCCACGACGGCTTGCGGCTTCGAGCGCCTTCATGATCTTTTCCGCCAGCCGTTCCTGCTCGAACACCTTGAGCGCAGCCTCGGTGGTCCCGCCTTTCGAAGTCACCTGCCTTCTGAGCTCGCCCGGCGGGTCCGCGGACTGCGCCGCAAGCTTCGCCGCGCCGAGCACCATCTGCATGGCGAGCTTCAGCGAGGTCTGCTTCTCCAGCCCGAGCTTCTCGCCGGAGGCGGCCAGCTGCTCGATGAACCAGAACACGTACGCGGGGCCGCTCGCCGAAAGCGCGGTCACCGGATCGAGCAGCCGCTCGTCCTCCACCCAGACCACCTCGCCGACGGCGCGCAGAATGGCTTCGGCCTTTTGCCTTTCCTCCGAGTTCACTTCGGGCAGCGCGTAGAGCGCGGCGATCCCCGCGCCGATCAGCGAAGGCGTGTTGGGCATGCATCGAACGAGCTTGCGGTGCCCCCCGAGCCAGCGCGACAGCGCATCGACGCGCACGCCGGCGGCGATGCTGATCACGAGCTTTTCACCAGGTTTTCCGGTCAGGCTTCGGAGTGCCGCTTTCATGTCCTGGGGCTTCACGGCAAGGACCAGGACGTCCGCCGCGGAGGTGCGCGCATCGGGCGCGGCGCTTGCGTGAACCTTGTACTCGGATGCGAGCCTCTCGCGTGCCGGAGCCGAAACCTCGATCGCGCTGATGGAAGCGGGGTCGTAGCCTTTGCCGGCCAGGCCGCCGATCAGCGCGCGTGCCATGTTGCCGCCGCCCAGGAAAGCGATCTTCACGCCGGGCTCGATTCGGTCCTGCGCGCACCGAAGATCGCGGTGCCGATGCGCACCATGGTGGCGCCGGCCGCGATCGCCCGGTCCATGTCGTCGGACATGCCCATCGACAGCGTGTCGAAGCCGAACTGAGCGCGCAGCTTTTCGTAGAGTTGCCTCATCTTCGCGAAATCGCCGGCGGCGCCCGGCGCCGGTATCGCCATGAGCCCGCGCAGGCGCAGGCGCGGCAGACGCTCGATCGCCTTACCCAGTTCGGTGACTTCTTTCACGCCGACGCCGCTCTTGCTCGGCTCGCCCGAGATGTTCACCTCGATCAGCACGTTGAGGGGCGGCAGATGCGCGGGCCTTTGCTCGGACAGGCGGTTCGCAATTCTTACCCGGTCGACAGTCTGCACCCAGTCGAAGCGTTCCGCAGCAAGGCGCGACTTATTACTCTGCAGCGCTCCGATCAGGTGCCATTCCACGCCGGACACGGACTGCATCTTCTGCAGCGCCTCCTGCACGTAGTTCTCGCCGAACGCGCGCAGGCCTGCGGCTTGGGCCTCGGCGATGCGCGCGACCGGATGCGTCTTGGAAACTGCCAACAAAGTCACCGATTCCGGATCGCGCCCGGCCGCCCGGGCGGCGCGTGCAATGCGTGCTTTCACTCCTTGCACGTTTTCGAGAATCATTGCCATAATTCTTTGAAGAAGCGAAGAAAAAGACTTCGCATGTCCGGGAGATTGTAATGGATCTGACTGAGCTGCTCGCCTTCGTCGTCAAGAACAAGGCGTCCGACCTGCACCTGTCGTCGGGGCTGCCCCCGATGATCCGCGTGCACGGCGACGTGCGCCGGATCAACGTGCCCGCCATGGAGCACAAGGAAGTGCACGCGATGATCTACGACATCATGAACGACGGCCAGCGCAAGTTCTACGAGGAAAACCTCGAGTGCGACTTCTCGTTCGCGGTGCCGAACCTCGCCCGCTTCCGGGTCAACGCATTCGTGCAGCAGCGCGGCGCCGCGGCGGTGATGCGGACCATCCCGTCGAAGATCCTGTCGCTCGAGGACCTGAAGGCGCCGAAGAGCTTCGTCGACATCGCCGACCAGCCGCGCGGCATCGTGCTGGTCACCGGCCCGACCGGCTCGGGCAAGTCGACCACGCTCGCCGCGATGGTCAACCACATCAACGAGAACGAGCACGGCCACATCCTCACCATCGAGGACCCGATCGAGTTCGTGCACGAGTCGAAGAAGTGCCTCATCAACCAGCGCGAAGTCGGGCCGCACACGCTGTCGTTCGCCAACGCGCTGAGAAGCGCGCTGCGCGAGGACCCGGACGTCATCCTGGTGGGCGAGATGCGCGACCTCGAGACCATCCGGCTCGCGCTCTCCGGCGCCGAAACCGGCCACCTGGTGTTCGGGACGCTGCACACCTCGTCCGCGGCGAAGACCATCGACCGGATCGTCGACGTGTTCCCCGCGGCCGAGAAGGAGATGGTGCGCGCGATGCTGTCCGAGTCGATCCGCGCGGTCATCTCGCAGACCCTGCTCAAGACCAAAGACGGCTCGGGCCGGGTGGCGGCGCACGAGATCATGATCGGCACGCCGGCGATCCGCAACCTGATCCGCGAGAACAAGATCGCGCAGATGTACTCGGCGATCCAGACCGGCCGCCAGCTCGGCATGCAGACGCTCGACCAGAACCTGCAGGAGCTGGTCCAGCGCAACATCATCTCGCCGACCGAGGCGCGCGGCGCCGCGGCCAACAAGGACAACTTCGCAGGCTAAGTCGGAGACCGGCATGGAACGCGAACAGGCAACCAAGTTCATCTACGACCTGCTGCGCGCGCTGACGTCGCGCCGCGGCTCGGACCTCTTCCTCACCTCCGGCTTTCCTCCGGCGATGAAGATCGACGGCAAGATGACCCCGGTGTCGCAGCAGGTGCTGACCGGCGGCCACACCTCGATGCTGATCCGCTCGATCATGAACGACCGCCAGGCGGCCGAGTTCGAGGCGAACAAGGAGTGCAATTTCGCCATCTCGCCCGCCGGCATCGGGCGCTTCCGGGTGAACTGCTTCGTGCAGATGGGCCAGGTGGGCGCGGTGCTTCGCGTCATCACCACCACGATCCCCAACTTCGAGGACCTGCGCCTGCCGGCGGTGCTGAAGGACGTCGCCATGACCAAGCGCGGGCTGGTGCTGTTCGTCGGCGCCACCGGCTCGGGCAAGTCGACCTCGCTCGCGGCGATGATCGGCTACCGCAACGAGAACTCGCACGGCCACATCGTCACCATCGAGGACCCGGTCGAGTTCGTCCACCCGCACAAGAACTGCATGATCACGCAGCGCGAGGTCGGCGTGGACACCGAGTCCTGGGAGGCGGCGCTCAAGAACACCCTGCGCCAGGCGCCCGACGTGATCCTGATCGGCGAGATCCGCGACCGCGAGACGATGGAGCACGCCGTCGCCTTTGCCGAGACCGGCCACCTCTGCCTGGGGACGCTCCACGCCAACAACTCCAACCAGGCGATGGACCGCATCATCAACTTCTTCCCGGAAGAGCGCCGCCAGCAACTCCTCATGGACCTGTCGCTCAACCTGAAGGGAGTGATCTCGCAGCGCCTGATCCCGGTGCGGGAGGGCAAGGGCCGCGCCGCGGCGGTGGAGATCATGCTGAACTCGCCGCTGATCTCGGACCTCATCTTCAAGGGAGAGGTGCACGAGATCAAGGAGATCATGAAGAAGTCGCGCGAGCTCGGCATGCAGACCTTCGACCAGGCAATCTTCGACCTCTACGAGGCCGGGCGCATCAGCTACGAGGACGCGCTGCGCTTCGCCGACTCCACCAACGAAGTGCGCCTCAACATCAAGCTGCACGGCAAGGAATCCAAGGGCAAGGACATCACCAAGGGCATCGAGCACCTCGACATCGTCTGACCCGGCTACTTCTGGCGCAGCAGCGCGCCGGGCCCCGCCGCGCCCCAGATCTTCCGGTCCCACTCCTTGGGGATGAGCCGGTCGCCGGCGTACTCCAGCACCATGCGCTCGGGCTCGGTGCTGACCGTGATCACGCTGCCCGACCTCGTCCAGGTCCCCGCCATGAGGTAGCGGCTCGCGTCCGCGGAATAGGTTCTCACCATCGCGGTACTCCCGGCCTGGAGCAGTAGCACCATGTTGCGTGCCTCGTACAGCCCGACCGGCGAGAGCTCGCAGCCCGGGATCGTCATGCGCCCGCCGCGGATGGCGCAATGGCGCTCGGAGGTGGTCGCGTAGCCGCCGACGTCGATGCCCCCGCGCGCGCAATCGCCGAGCAAGAGCGCCCATTCCTCGCACTGGCGGCCGCTCGGAAACACGCAAACCGCGATCTCGCCGTCGGCGCCCCGCTCCATCCTGCGCTTGCCGCCCTGCGTCTCGCAGTTCTGCGCGGCCGATTGCGCGTTGACGAGGTCCTGGGGCGGCTTCGTCGTGCATGCGGCAAGCGCCAGCAAGGCAGCCCACGCAGCGAGGGGCAATATCCCGAGGTTGGAGCTTCTTTCTCTTGTCGTTTTCATGCGCGCTCCTTTCCCGCAGGTTAGTCCATCTCGCCCTGCAGGAAAAGGGGCGCGCGTCTACGACTGCTCTGGGCTAGCTCTTTTTCGCCTCGGGCACGAGGAGCTCGACCGTCCCGGGTTCGATCCATGCCTCGACGATGCCGCCGATCTCCTCGGGCTCGTCGTCTTCCATCGGGTAGAGCTTGTCGTCGATGTGCAGCTCGTAGCCGGTCCATTCGATTTTCAGCCGCCGGCCGCGCCGCGTCGGCAGCAGCGCGCGGCGCTCGCGGTTGTCCTGCCACTTGTTCAGGTATTCGAGCAGGTGGGCGCGCTCGTCCTCGGTGACGAGCACCACGTCGAGTAGGCCGTCGCTGGGCTTACTGCCAGGCGCAAGGAACATGTTCGGCCCGACATAGCGCAGGTTGATCGCCTCGAAGAGAATGTAGCGCCCGGAAATATCCTCACCGTCTAGGGACGCAGCCACGTCCACGGACTCGCAGTGCACCGCCATGTCGTGCAGGCGGCGCAGAGCGCGGTCGACCACGTCTTCCGGCTTGCCGACCTTGGCACCTTTCTTCTTCGGTCGCGCCAGCAGATTGCCGAACAGCCCCGCGCCCACGCCCTCGATGAAATAGCGCTCGCCCCACGGTCCCTTGGCGACGCCAATGTCGAGCTGGACGCGGCGCGCGGTTTCCCAACCGCGCACGAGGTCCTCGAAGGGCCGCTCGAGCATGCCGAGCGTGCGGCCGATGTTATTCGCGGTGCCCGAGGGAAGCAGCGTCACAGGAACGCCGAGGCCGACCATGCGCCGGATGACTCGGCCCACCGTGCCGTCGCCCCCGGCCACGACGACTAGGTCGGCCGGCTTCCTGAGCGCGCGCTTCCAGCCTTTCTCCTTCGACGAGCGGTAGCGCACCTTGTGGCCCGCACGGCTCAGCAGCTTCTCGAGCTTGACGGCGTCTTTCTCGCCGGTGCTGCCAGCCCCCGGGTTATGGATGAGGGTGACGCGCACGCAAATTGCTGAAGGTAGGCATATGCGCATCCTCATCACGAACGACGACGGCGTCTATAGCCCGGGCATAGCCGCTTTGGCGCAAGTAGCTTCCCGATTCGGCGAGGTCCGGATCGTGGCGCCTGACGTGGAGATGTCGTCGGCGAGCGCATCGATCACCGCCTCCCGCCCTTTGAGCTATAAGCGCACGCCGCTTCCCACGCCCGGGTTAGACGCGTACCGGGTGAACGGCACGCCGGGGGACTGCGTCATGCTGGGGACAACGCTGTGGGAGAAAGTCGACGTGGTCCTCTCCGGCATCAATATCGGCACCAACCTCGGCAATGCCACCTGGCACTCAGGCACCCTCGCGGGGGCCAGGCAGGCGGCGCTTCTCGGCCTGCGCGGCATCGCACTGAGCGCGCCTGCCACCGACCGCGAGCAGCCGAGCTTCGAGCTCCTCAAGCCGTGGGCGGCGAGCGTGCTCGAAATGCTGTTCGAGGTCCAGGATCTGCCACTGGTCAACGTCAACTTCCCTGCCGAGGCGCCGCGCGGCCTGCTCTGGACGTGCCAGTCGATGCGGCATTACGACGGCAAGGTCGTTCCGGCGAAGGATCCGATGGGGCGTCAGGTCTACTGGTACACCGTGGCGCCGGTCGAGTCGACCGAGGAGACCTCGGACCGTTGGGCGTTCGACAACGGATACGTTTCGATCACGCCGCTGCGCCTCGAGCTCACCGATCATCAAGCGCTCGAGCGCGTGCGCAAGCTCGAGGCCTGGAAGAAGCTCAAGTTCGCGTAGCCCGCCGCAGGTTCCAATTGGTTCGAATCGGCATCTCCGGTTGGCGCTACGAGCCCTGGCGCGGCGTGTTCTATCCCGAAGGCCTCGCGCAGCGCCGCGAGCTCGAGTTTTGCGCTCAGCACTTCTCCACCGTCGAGCTCAACGGCTCGTTCTACTCGCTGCAGCGCCCGGAGTACTACGATGCGTGGTACCGCGAAACCCCGCCCGGCTTCCTCTTCAGCGTGAAGGGCTCGCGCTACATCACGCACATGCTGCGGCTCAAGAACATCGAGAAGCCGCTAGCCAACTTCTACGCCTCCGGCATCCTCAATCTGCGCGAAAAGCTCGGCCCCTTTCTCTGGCAGTTCCCGGAGATGTTCCACTACAACCCCGAGCGCCTCGAAAGCTTTTTCAGGCTGTTACCCAGGAACACCGAAGAAGCACTGCGCCTCGCGCGCCGGCGCGATGCGCGCATGACGGGGCGCTCGCGCCTCGCTATCGACGCCAAGCGTCGCCTGCGGCACGTGATCGAGATCCGGCACCAGAGCTTCAGGAACGAAGAATTCGTCTCGCTGCTCAGGAAACACGACATCGGCCTGGTGGTCGCCGATACCGCGGGCAAGTGGCCGAAGATGTTCCGCGTCACGAGCGGCTTCGTCTACGTGCGCCTGCACGGCGACGTGAAGATCTACACCAGCGGCTATACGAGCCGCGCGCTCGCGGCCTGGGCGCGGCGCATCCGCACTTGGGACGCGGACGGGCGCGACGTCTACGTGTATTTCGACAACGACGTGAAGGTCAGGGCGCCCTTCGACGCGCTGAACCTCGTGCACAAGCTCGGCCTTGAGTGGCGGCCAGCCGACCAGGCGCCGCCGCTGCATACCGCGGGCGTGCGCGTGCCTCGGCGCAAGTTCGCATACGGCCCGCGCGTGACCGGCGCCAATCCGGCGTGGGAAAAGCTCGGCCGGCGCTAGCATGCGCGCGTGAAGGTTCAATGCCGCATCTGCGGAGGCGGGCCCGCTGGAATGATGCTCGGGCTGCTGCTCGCGCGGGCCGGTATCCGCACCACCCTCCTCGAGAAGCATCGCGATGCCAGCGCGCTAGGGTCTGACCGTTTCCGCCAGGTCCGGAAACACCTTCGCGACCTTGGCCATCAGATAATCGCCATACGAGCCGCTCCAATCGTGGACGTTCGCTTTGTCCCAACGCTCTGCGCTGTCATCTTGCGCATTCGCTGCGCGCTCAGGCAGAGGCGAGATCTGCGCATCGAAAGCCGGGTCGAAGAAGAACGGAAACGACAATCGGCTTTTGCCGCTAGCGTTCTTCACACGGTGAGGCGTCGAACGATAAAATCCGCCCGTCAGCCGATCGAGCATGTCGCCGATGTTGCAGACCAGCGCTCCTTCGATGGGCGGCGCTTCAATCCATCCGGCCGGCGTCTTGACCTGCAACCCGCCGTTTTCGTCCTGAGCCAAGAGCGTGAGCAGCCCGTAATCGGTGTGTTCGCCAACACCCCAGGACGTGTCTCCCGCGGAAGAGGCTGGGTACTCAAATATTCGAAACAATAATGTCGGCCGCGCCGTGTAGGCGTTGCGAAAGTATTGGGCGTCGAGCCCCAGGCTCAGCGCCACGCCCTCCATGGTCGCATGTGCCGCGCGCGTCGCCTCGTCCATGAACCGCAACACCGCGGTCTTCAGCTCCGGCACGGCCTCCGGAAACAGGTTGGCCCCGTGTAACGGCCATTGCGCGCGTACGCGCGCGTCCACTGCATCGAGCTCTTCGCCGAAATAGAGCCCCTGCTTCAGATCGGGCGCGCCGGATGTCAGTTCACCGCCGATCGGGAAGTAGCCGCGCCAGGCGCGCCCGCCGCGCGCCATGGCGATCTCCATCTTGCGCGCCTCCGGCAGCGCGAAGAAGCGGCGGCTGGCGGCATCCAACGCCGCGAGGGTATCGGCGCCGACGCCGTGCCCTATCGCGTAGAAGAAACCGAGATCGCGGCACGCTCGCTCGATCTCGCGCGATGTTTGGACGCGCGCATCCGCGTCACGCGACAACAGCGGCGCCACGTTGATGACCGGCAATCTTCCGTCGCGCGTCATAGCTCACCTGCGAAGCGCCGAGGGCTTCACCTTACATGAATTTGCTCGCCATCGAGAGCGTCGTGCACGGCCGGCTTATTCGCGCGCCGGCATGCGGTTGAGCGCGTCCCGCGCTGCAATCTTGTAGGCTTCGGCGAGCGTTGGGTAGCTGCCCGGGGGCGGCCTGCTGAACCTGCGCGAAGTCTTCGCGCTACCTGCGGTGGCTGCCGGCGACGATCTGGAATTCGTAGAGCCGGCACTCGAGAGCGCCGTTCCAGAGCGGCGTCCGCCGCGAGGGCTCGAGCCGTATCAACTTAGGCAGGCGCATGTCGGCGGTAAAAATGAAGCAGCGCCATCCGGCAAATCTCTTCTTGAGCGCGTCGCCGAGCTTCGGGTAGAACGCGGCCAGCTCGTCGGCGCTGCCGATACGCTCGCCGTAGGGCGGATTGGCGACGAGCACGCCCGCGCTCGCCGGCGCCGGGCGCTCGAGCACGTCCGCCTGCTCGAACTTCACCCAGCGCTCGACGCCCGCCGCGCCGAGGTTGCGGCGCGCCGCCTGCAGGGCCTCGGGGTCCGTGTCGCTGCCGTATAGCCGCGGCTCGACCGGCTGGACCGTCCTCTCGTTCTTGATCCTCTCCCACAGCTTCGAATCGAACCCGCTCAGCTTCTCGAAGCCGAATGCCCGCTTCGCGCCCGGCGCGCGGCCGCGCGCCATCGCCGCCGCCTCCGAGAGCAGCGTGCCGCCGCCGCACATCGGATCGAGCAGCGGCTGGTCGAACTTCCAGCCTGAAAGCATGACGACGCCCGCTGCGAGGTTCTCGCGGATCGGCGCATCCGCGATGTCCATGCGCCACCCGCGCTTGAACAGCGCCTCGCCGGAGGTGTCCAGGTACAGGATTCCCTTCGCTTCTTCCAGGAAGGCATGAATGCGCACGTCCGGCGCCGCGCGATCCACGTCGGGCCGGCTGCCGACCTTGTCGCGGAAGAGATCGCACACCGCGTCCTTCACTTTCAGCGTAGCGAATTCGAGGCTCTTCAGCGGGCTTTTCTGCGCAGTGACGTTGACCCTGATGCTCTTCTGCACGGAGAAGTATTTCGGCCAGGCGATCGCCCGCGCCGCGTCGTACAGGTCCCTCTCGTTCTGGTAGGAGAACTCGCCCACGCGCCAGAGGACGCGCGAAGCGATGCGCGACCAGAGGTTCGCGCGGTAGCCGATCTCCCAGGTTCCGCTGAACGCGACCCCTCCGGGCGCTTGCGCGGGCGCCTCGGCGCCGAAAGACGAGAGCTCCTGGAGGAGCAGTCCCTCCAGGCCGCGCGGGCAGCTCGCGAAAAACGACTCAGAACGGCTTGACGACAACCAGGATCACCGTGGCAAAGAGCACGAGCGTGGGCGCCTCGTTGAACCAGCGGTACCAGACGTGCGTCCTGCGGTTGCGCTCGGCGGCAAAGTCGCGCATCAGGCGCCAGCACCAGAGGTGGTAGCCGACGAGAAGTGCGACCAGGGCGATCTTCGCGTGCAGCCAGGACGATGCGCCGCGGAACCAGCCGAGCCAGAGCCACACGCCGAACACGATGGTGAGCACCCCGCCTGGAGTCATGATGCCCCAGAAGAGCTTGCGCTCCATGACCTTGAAGCGCTCAAGGGAGGGGCGGTCCGCCGCCTGCGCGTGGTAGACGAAAAGGCGCGGCAGGTAGAAGAGACCCGCGAACCAGGTCACCATGGAGATGATGTGCAGAGCCTTCACCCAGAGCATGCGCTACTCCGAAAACCTCTTTCTCGCGAAGCGGATCGCCAGCACGTAGCCGACGGCAGCATAACCGAGCAGCACCGCGACGTGCGCGAGCGCCTGCTGCGGAATCTCCCCCGCCATGAACGGGCGCACGAGCGCCACGCCGTGATAGAGCGGCAGCGCCTTCGCCACGGACACGAGCGGCTCGGGGAGCTGTTCGGCGGGAAAGAACACGCCCGAGATCATCATCATCGGCGTCATGACGAGGGTCATGTAGAAGCTGAAGAAGTCCCAGTTGCGGGCGAGCACGGTCATGATGAGCCCGACGGCCGAGAACGCCAGGCCGACGAGGAACGCCGTGGGCACCGCTAGCAGCACGAGCGGCGAGTGTGCGAGGCCGAACACCAGCACGATGCCGAGGATGGTGGAGCCGGTGAGCCAGGCCTTGCTCGCCGCCCAGACGATCTCGCCGGCGACGATGTCGTCGATCACCAGCGGTGCGTAGAGGATCGCATCCCAGGTCTTCTGGCCGTGCATGCGCGAAAAGCCCGAGAACATCGACTCGAAGGACGCGGTGTACATCGTGGCGGTGCAAAGCTGGCCCGCGGCGAAGAACGAGATGTACGACATTCCTTCGACCGCGGGCATCAGGGCGCCCAGGCCATAGCCGAGGCCGAACAGCATGATCAGCGGATCGGCGAGGTTGGTGAGCACCGCGGCGGCGAAGAGCTTGCGCCACACGAGGAAGTTTCGGCGCCATACGGCGATCCAGCGCATTCCTTCAGTCCCTCAGTTCAATCCCTCAAGTCTCGTCCGGTGAGCTTGAGGAACACGTCCTCGAGACTCGCCGGCCGGTGCAGGTAGACGAGCTCGGAGTGCCCGGCGAGGGTTCTGAGCAGGCCGTCGACCTTGTCGGCATAGCAGAACACCGTGTCGCCCACGCGCTCCACCCTTGCCGCGCCCGCTCTCGCGAGCGCGATCCATGCCTCCACCGCGGGACCCGGGCCGTGCACCTCGACCACCTGCGGCTCGATATGCTGCGCGATGAGCTCGCGCGGCGAGCCGGAGGCGATGATGCGGCCGTGGTCCATGATCGCGAGGCGCTGGCAAAGGCGCTCTGCTTCTTCCATGTGATGGGTCGTCAGGATGAGGGTCTTGCCCTGCACCGTCAGCCGGCGCATGCGCTCCCAGATGAGGTGGCGCGCCTGCGGGTCGAGGCCGGTGGTCGGCTCGTCCAGGAAGAGCACTTGCGGATCGTTCACGAGCGCGCGGGCAAGCGTGAGCCTGCGCTTCATTCCGCCCGAGAGCGTGTTGATCTTCGCGCCCGCGCGGCCGGTCAGGCCGGCGAACTCGAGGAGCGGCCCGGTGCGCGCGCGAACCTCGCGCGGCGAGAGGCCGAAGTAGCGGCCGTACACGAGAAGGTTCTCGGCGACCGTGAAGTCGGGATCGAGATTGTCCGACTGCGGCACCACCCCCACGCGCGCGCGTGCTTCTCGCGCCTTTCTTGGCACGGGCTCGCCGAGGAGCTCGATGTCCCCGGCATCAGGCGCGATCAGCCCCAGGCAGAGGCGCAGCGTGGTGGTCTTGCCCGCACCGTTGGGACCCAGCAGGCCGAAGCACTCCCCGGGCGCCACGCCGAGATCCACGCCGCGCACGACCTCGAGCGCGCCGAACGACTTGCGCAGCGCGCGCACCTCCAGCACGCTCATTTCCAGTTCGAGGTGACGATCGTGCGCAGCACGTGGAGCTTGTGGTGGAAGAAATGGTCCGCGCCGGGCACCAGGATCACCGGCAGGTCCTGCGGCCGCGCCCACTCGAGCACCGCGGCGAGCGGCACCGTGTCGTCGTTCTCGCCGTGGATGACGAGCGTTCCGGCGGGCACGGGCGGCGCCTCCAGCCGCGTGACGCCCACGCCGACGAGCACCAGCCTTTCGGGTGGCATGCGCTGAGCCAGCCTTGCCTGCACCGCCGCGCCGAAAGAAAACCCCGCCAGGACAAATCGGGTCGCGCTCGTATTCCGGAGAACCACTTCCAGATCCTCCAGTTCTCCCCTGCCTTCGTCATGAACCCCCTCGGTCTGCCCGACGCCGCGAAAATTTGGTCGCCACGTCTCGTATCCCAGCTCGAGAAATGCACGCGCCAGGGTCTGCACGACCTTGTTGTCGAGCGTTCCGCCGTAGAGGGGATGCGGATGCGCGATCAGCGCCGCGCCGCGCGGGGCGGACTCCGGCCGGTCCACCGCGCATTCGATCCGGCCCGCGGGGCCGGCGACGAACTCGCGCCGCGTCGCTGCGCGCATCTACATCTTCAAGCGCTCGACGACGCGTCCGTGGCGCAGGTGCTCTTCGATGATCTCGTCGACGTCGGCCTGGTCGACGTAGGTGTACCAGACGCCCTCGGGATACACGACCACGCAGGGTCCCTCCTCGCACCGATCCAGGCAGCCCGCCTGGTTGATGCGCACCTTGCCCTGGCCCGACAGCCCGAGCGCCTTGACCTTCGACTTCGCGTAGTCGCGCATCGCGCTCGCACCCTTGTCGTTGCAGCAGGTGCGGCCGCCGTCGCGCTGGTTGCAGCAGAAGAAAACGTGCTTCTCGTAATAGGACATGGAGGGCGCGATTCTAAGGCTTTTGCTGCGCCTCCCGCGGCCGGCTGCCGGCGAGGTACATCAGGTACCCGAGCGCGGCGAAGGGCCAAAGCGCGCTCACGAGGCGGGTGAGGCCGTTGAAATTCAGGAAGTGCCCCTGCTGCCAGACCTTGAGCGACGCCGCGAGATAGGGATTGGACGGCGCGAGGTTGACGAGCACGGTCGCCGCCATGATGAGCAGCGCCGCGAAGATCATGCGCAGGCCGCGCGGCAGCGCGACTGCGGCGAGCGCCACCGCGAGACCGACGGCAAGGCCGATCTCGGCGCCGTGGGTCAGCCAGGCGAGCACGTTCTCGGCGCGCATCAGGATCGCGAATGCGGCCGTCCTCACCACCAGCGCGGCGCCGACGAGCGTCAGGATCTGGCGGCGCACCCAAGCCCCGGACGAGGCGAGGCACGACAGGAGCAGGCTCGCGGCGGTGAGGTTCGCCGCCGAGGTCAGCGCCTCGATGGTGATGAAGAACGCCGGGCGCTCGCCCCGCGGCTCGCGCGTCCCCAGGAATTCGCGCAGGTCGCCAGCCCCGAACAGGAGCGACGTGGGGTTGAGCTGGATGAAGAGCCACAGCCCCATCAGGGCAAGCCCGAGGTCGATGGCCCCGCCCTGCAGAAAAGCGCTCTGGCGCAGCCGTGCAACAGCGCCTTCCTCGAGCAGCCTCGGGGCGTAGCGCACGGCCAAGGCGGCCCCGATCGCCGCGCCGAGCACGTTGCAGAGCGAGTCCAGGTTGGAAGCGATGCGCGCGGGCAGGTAGCTCTGCAGCGCCTCGAGCACGAGCGAGAGGGCCGCCGCCGATGCGGTCGCGGCGAAGAACGCCGCGCGGCCGCGCAACCGCGGCTGCAGCGCCGCGGCCGCGAGAAAACCGTACGGGATGTAGCCCAGCACGTTCACCACGACGTCGAAGTAGAAGATGCGGCGCGGCCACGGCGCGGTGAGATAGGCAAACGGCGACACCCCCGCGCCGCGCCAGCCTTCCATCGGGTAGAGGCTCGCGTAGACCGTGAGCGCCGCGAACACGGCGAACAGGATCCGCGCGAGCGGCGACTCGCGCATTTATCTGTGGGCGTGCGCTCTGACCGGGCGCGGAACGTGCGATCCCACCACCATGCCGACGAGCGAGAACGCGAGGCCGACGAGCGGCGAGGGCACCGCGGGGTTGTCCACGAACCACTCAACTGCGAACCAGCCGGCGAGCCCGCTCAGCGCCGACACGATCGCGCCTGCGTTGCTGGCACGCTTCCAGAAGATGCCCGCGGCAAGCGGCACGAAGGCCGCGACCAGCGTCACCGTGTAGGCGTTCTGGATCATGTCGTACATGGTCTTCTTCGAGAGCAGCGCGAAGATCAGCGCGGCCGCGGTGAATGCCACCAGGACGGCGCGCAGCGTGACGAGGAAGCGGCGGTCGCTCATGCCGGGGTAGAACGGCTTGATCACGTTCTCCGTCACCAGCGAGGTCGGCGCAATGATCGCGCCGCTCGCGGTGGAGAGGATTGCCGAGAGCAGCGCGCCGAAGAACAGCACCTGCACCCACATCGGCGTGTGGCCGAGGATGAAGGACGGCAGGATGCCCTGCATCTCGCGCGCGTCCTCGGCCGAGAGCAGCTTGCCGAGGGACGGGTCGATCATCAGCGCGGCGAACACGATGAAGATCGGCACGAAGGCGAAGGTGAAGTAGATCACCCCGCCGAGGAGCGTGCCGAGGATCGCGGTGCGCTCGTTCTTCGCCGAGGTGACGCGCTGGAAGATGTCCTGCTGCGGGATCGAGCCCAGCGCGAGCGTGACCCAGGCGGTGAAAAAGTACAGCCACTCCTTCGAGCCGCCTTTCGGCCAGAACTCGAACTTGCCGGCGTCGGCGGCGGCTGCAACCACCTTGCCGGCGCCGCCGGCCATGTCGCCGACGAACCAGGCGATGATGCTGACCCCGGCGATGATCATCACCGACTGGAACAGATCGGTGAGCGCGACCGACCACATGCCGCCCCACACCGTGTACGCGAGCACCACCAGAGCGCTCAGCACGATCCCCCATTGCAGGGAAATGACGCCGCCGGAGAGGGTCGAGAACGCGAGGCCGAGCGCGGTGAGCTGGGCCGCGGTCCAGCCCAGGTAGGAGATCGCGATCACCACGCTGGTGCCGATCTCCATGCTGCGGCCATAGCGCTTGCGGTAGAAGTCGCCGATGGTGAGGAGATCCATGCGGTAGAACGCGCGCGCAAAAAAAACCGCCACGATCACCAGGCAGAACGAGGAGCCGAAGGGGTCCGCGATGATCGAGCCCATGCCGTTCTTCGCGAACTCGGCCGACACCGAGAGCACCGTTTCCGCGCCGAACCAGGTGGCGAACACCGTCGCGGCGTTCATGTACAGCGGCAGGCTGCGGCCGGCGACCACGTAGTCCTTGAAGTCGTGGACGCGCTTCGCCGCCCACAGCCCGATCGCGATGGTGACGGCGAGGTACAGGATGACGGAGCCGATCAGCATGGGCGTTTCATGTGCGAGCGCATCATAGCTTTCCGAGCAGGAACAAGGCGAGCAGCCCGAGGCCGATCCCGGCGAGGATCAGCAGGCCGGCGAGGAGATCGTTGCGGCGGCGGCTCTCGGCGGCGAAGCGCTCGAGCGCTGCGCGCAGCGCTCCCGTTCGGTCCTCGGAGAGCGCGCGGTGCACCAGACGGGGAATCTCGGGCAGGGCGGCCGCCCAGTACGGCGCTTCGCGGCGGAGGTTCCGCAGCAGCCCGCGCCACCCGATCTGCTCGTTCATCCAGCGCTCGAGGTAGGGCTTGGCGGTGCGCCACAGGTCGAGGTCGGGGTCGAGCTCGCGCCCGAGTCCCTCGATGTTGAGCAGCGTCTTTTGCAGCATCACGAGCTGCGGCTGGATCTGCACGTTGAAGCGGCGCGAAGTCTGGAACAGGCGCAGCAGCAGCTTGCCGAAATAGATTTCCTTCAACGGCCGCGAGAACACCGGCTCGCACACCGCGCGGATGGCCGCCTCGAAGGCGTCCACGCGCGTCTCCGCGGGCACCCAGCCGGCGTCGAGGTGCGCCTGCGCGACCCGGCGGTAGTCGCGGTTGAAGAACGCGAGAAAGTTCTGTGCAAGGTAGCTCTTGTCGGTCTCGGTCAGCGTTCCCATGATGCCGAAATCGAGCGCGATGTAGCGCCCGCGCGCTTCGCCTTCGGTGGCGACCAGGATGTTCCCGGGATGCATGTCGGCGTGGAAGAAGCCGTCCCGGAACACCTGCGTGAAGAAGATCTCGACGCCGGCGCGGGCGAGCGCCGGGATGTCGACCCCCTTTTCCCGGATCGCCTGGACCTGAGAGATCGGCGTGCCGTGCATCCGCTCCATCACCATCACGCGCTGCGAGCACAGATCCCAGTGCACCTCGGGAACCAGGAGCAGCGCCGAGCCCTCGAAGTTGCGGCGCAGCTGGCTCGCGTTGGCCGCCTCGACCATGAGGTCGAGCTCCTCGTCAAGATGGCGCGCGAACTCGGCGACCACCTCGCGCGGCCGCAGGCGCCGGCCGTCGGCCCACAGCCGCTCGACCAGGCCGGCCGCGGTCTCGAGAAGCGCGAGATCCTTCGCCACGGCGGACTCGACACCCGGCCTCAGGACCTTGACCGCGACCTCGCGTCCGTCGTGCAGGGTCGCGAGGTGCACCTGGGCGATCGAGGCGCTCGCCACCGCCTCGCTCTCGAACGTGGCAAAGACATCGTGAATCCGGCAGCGCAAGGCGCGCTCGATCTCGGCGACGGCGAGCTCGGGCGCGAACGGCGGCACCCGGTCCTGCAGGCGCGCCAGCTCGTCGGCGATGTCCAGCGGAACGAGGTCGCGGCGCGTCGAGAGCACCTGGCCGAACTTCACGTAGATCGGGCCGAGCGTCTCGAGCGCCTCGCGCAGCCGCCGGCCGCGCGGATCGCTCCGGCGTCCGGCGAGAACCCGGAGCAGCGGCCGCTTCGCATAGCGCGGCACGAACTCGTGCAGCCCGAAGCGCAGGCCGATCCAGAAGATGCGCAGCAGCCGCGCGAGCCTACGCAAGCCGCTCGATCCGCTTCTCGAGCCGCTCGAGCGCGTCGCGCAAGCGCGCGACCTCGCCGGCGAACTGGTCCACCTCCTGGCGCGCCATGAGGATGCGCTTCTCGTCCACGGCGTAGTCCGCGAGCGACTCGACGAGCCGCCGCGCCGCGTCGGCGTGCCACCTGGCAAGCGAGCGGCCCGCCCCGGCGATACGGTGCGCGGTCACATCGCCGAAAAGCCTGGAGAGGTCTTCCTCCGCGTCCCAGCGCAGGTGGCGGGCAAGCGCGCTCACCTCGGCGGCGAGCCTGGGATCCCCGTCGACCTCGAGCGAGCGCGCGAAATGCTCCGGGCTCCGGCCGAGGCTCAGGAGCGCCTCTGGGGTCAGGGTGATGGTGAGCGCGGGATCGGCGCCGCCCGCCTCCAGCGTGCCGCCGGGGAGGATGACCAAGCGCAGCGCGGGAAGAAGCGGGCCGCGCAGCTCGACGGTCTCGCCCGCAAACGGCGCGAGCCGCTCGCGCGCCCACGGCTCGGCGGCGAGCAGACGGTTGAGCGCGAATGAAAAAGGCCACCCAAGGGTGGCCTTCTTGCCGGGCGCGGCGTCGTCGGTCAAATGCGCAGGCGGACTCCGCCGCTCAGTGCATTTGCTGGATACCGGCGAGCAGCCAGCCGCTCGAGCCGTCGGCCGGCTTCACCAGGTTCCACACCTCGGCAAAGTCCACCGGGTCCGTTTCGGCCGCCTCGCGCACGCGCCCCGAGAACCGCACGCTCACCCAATGCTGCTCGCCCTCGGTGGCGAAATCCACGACCTGCGCATCGAGCGACTCGATGTCGGTCTGCTGGCCGGAGCCGCGCCGCCCGATGACATCGCGCTCCAGCGCTTCGAACATCTCGTCGGTCGTGAATTCGCGGATCTCGTCGAGCTTGCCCTGGTCGTTCGCGAGCTGCAGCTTCACGAAGTTCGTCTTCGCGCCGCGAAGAAATGAGGCCGCGTCGAAGCCGCCGGGGAACCGCGCCGCCGAGGGCATCACGGCGCCGGGGGCCTGCGCAGGCGGCGGCGCCATCGTCGTCGCCTGATTCATGCCCGCGTACTGGATGGGCTGCGGCGATTGCGCGCCGCGGCGCGCGAACATGCGGAACAGAAGCACGGCGCCGACGGCGAGCAGCACCAGGAGCAGAATCCCCCCCAGGCCGTTGCCGGCGAAGAGATAACCGAGCAGGCCGCCGAGCGCGAGACCGCCGAGCATCGGCATCCAGCGCGCGAGGCCTGAGGGTTGCGCCTGCGGCTGCGCTGCCGGAGCAGCCTGGTTGGGTGCGGCCTGCTGCTGCGCCGGCTTGGCCGGCGTGGCCGTAGGCGGCGCCTTCGGAACGCTTCTCTGCACGCCACTACTGCGGGCACCGCCCAAGCGTGCCGCGTCCGCGCTTTCCAAGGCGAATGTCGCGCACAACGCGAGCGCGCACAGCCCGATTAACCCTGTTCTCATATCAACACCTCCTACGGTCCATCCTATCAAATCCGGTAGCCGCGATGGACCGCAACGACACCGGCGGCGAGATTAAACACCTCTACGCGCGACAGGCCGGCGCTCTCGAGCATCCCGGCCAGGGTCGGCTGGTCGGGATGCATGCGGATCGATTCGGCGAGATAGCGGTACGCCGCGGCGTCGCCGGCCACCTGCTTGCCCAGCCAGGGCAGGACGCGGAACGAGTAGAAGTCGTAAGCGCGCTCGAGGGGCTTCCATACCTTCGAGAACTCGAGGACGACGAGCCTGCCGCCAGGCTTGAGCACGCGCGTCATCTCCGCCAGCGCCCGATCCTTGTGGGTCATGTTGCGCAATCCGAACGCGACGGTCACGCAATCGAAATGTCCCGACGCAAACGGCAGGCGCTCGGCGTCGCACTGCACCGCCGGCGCGAGCAGGCCGTCGTCGAGCACCCGGTCGCGGCCGAGCTCGAGCATTTTGAGGTTGATGTCGGCGAGGCAGATCTGGCCTCCGGGCATCACCCGGCGCCCGAGCGAGCGCGCGAGGTCCGCACTGCCGCTCGCGACGTCGAGAATGCGATCCCCGGGGCGCGGGCGCGCGATCGATATGGCGAACGCCTTCCACAGCCGGTGCAGTCCGAGCGACATCAGGTCGTTCATAAGGTCGTAGCGCTCGGCGACGCGGTCGAAAACCGCCCCCACCCGCCGCGCCTTGTCGTCCTCGGGAACGCGCTCAAATCCGAAGTCGGTCTGGTCCTTCAAAGTGAGCGTCTACTTATCTCTTGAGCCGCCTTTGGACTCGAGCCTGGCCAAGTAGTCGGCCCAGAGTCGGGCCTGCTCCTCACCGAGCTTGTACAGGTAGTCCCACGAATAAATGCCGGTGCTATGCCCGTCGGAGAAGACCGGCTGGACCGCATACGAGCCGACCGCCTCGAGCGACCGGATCTCGACGTTGCGCTTGCCCGTCTGGAGCACCTCTTGGCCTGGACCGTGCCCGCGCACCTCGGCCGACGGCGAAAACACCCTAAGGTACTCATACGGCAGGCTAAATCCCCGACCATCGGAGAACGCGATCTCGAGCACCCGGGATTTCTGGTGCAGAGTGATCTGAGTGGGGATGCGCTCGGGCGGCATGTGGGTGGGCGATGATACGCCGCGTGACTTGAAACAAATCGGTCATAAAGCGTTCATACAATGGCCGCCATCCATGGCCGCGAACATCCTCCTGGTGGAAGACGAACCGGCGATCCAGGAGCTGATCGCGGTCAACCTGCAGCACGCCGGCCACCACGTCATGCGCGCCGGCGACGCCGAGGGCGCCCTCGGCATCGTGCGCAATGCGCTCCCCGACCTGCTGCTGATCGACTGGATGCTGCCCGGAATGTCGGGTGTATCGCTTGCGCGCCAGCTCCGCCAGGAGGAGCGCACGCGGCAGATCCCGATCATCATGCTGACCGCGCGCGGCGGCGAGGCCGACAAGATCGCGGGGCTCGAGGCGGGCGCCGACGACTATGTCACCAAGCCCTTCTCGGTGCGCGAGCTCCTCGCGCGCATCAAAGCGGTCCTGAGAAGGCGGGCGCCGCAGATGACGGACGATCCGGTCGAGGTGTCCGGGCTGCGCCTGGATCCCGGCACCCGCCGCGTGTTCGGCGGCCCGCGGCCGCTCGCGCTCGGCCCGAGCGAATTCCGGCTGCTGCACTTCCTGATGACGCACGCCGAGCGAGTGCATTCCCGCGCCCAGCTCCTCGACCAGGTCTGGGGCGATCACGTGTTCGTCGAGGAGCGCACGGTGGACGTGCATATCCGGCGCCTCAGGAAAGCGCTCGAGCCCTCCGGCCACGACCGGCTGATCGAAACGGTGCGCGGGTCCGGGTACCGCTTCTCCGCCAACCCGGCGTGAGCATAGCCGTCACCGTATTGGCCGCGATCGCGGTCGTGCTCGTCGTCCGCGTCGCGTATCACCAGCTCCACCTGACCGCCCTGCGCGGCTGGCTGCGCCGGCCGCAGCTCGAGACGCTGCCGCGCGGCCGCGGGGTGTGGGAAGAGGCGCTCGCCGAGCTGCACCGCTTCCTCAAGCGGCGCGACGCCGAGCAGGAAAGCCTCGACCAGTCGCTTGCCCGCTTCCGCGCCGCGGTGCGCGCCCTTCCCGACGGCGTCGTGATCCTCGACCGGGAGCACCGCATCGAATGGGCCAACCCGACCGCCGCGCACCACTTCGGCATCGACGCCCGGCGCGATCTGGGCCAGCCCGTGGTCAACCTCATCCGCCAGCCCGATTTCGTGACCTTTCTCGGCGCCGGCGATTTCAGCCAGCCGCTCGCGCTTCGCGCACGCGACGCCACGCTCTCCTTGCGGGTGATCGAGTTCGGCGACGAGCAGAAGCTGCTCAATTCGCGCGACGTCACCGCCGACGAGCGCATCGATACCATGCGGCGCGATTTCGTCGCCAACGTCTCGCACGAGCTCAAGACCCCGGTGACGGTGCTCTCTGGCTTCGTCGAGACCCTCTCCGACGAGTCGTTTCCGATGAGCCAGGCGCAGCGCGGCCGCTATCTCGCGATGATGGCCGAGCAGGCAAAGCGCATGCAGCGCCTGGTGGAGGATCTGCTCACGCTGTCGGCGCTGGAGTCCAGCGCAGCGCCCGCGGAGGAGCGGCCGATCGAGCTGCTACCCTTTGTCGAGCGCCTCGCGGACGAAGCGCGCGCGCTGTCCGCCGGGCGGCATCGCGTCGAGAGCGAGGTCGAAGGCGACGGCCGGCTCCTCGGCAGCGCCGCCGAGCTGCACAGCGCGCTCTCGAACCTGGTATCGAACGCCGTGCGCTACACGCCCGGCGGCGGCAGCGTCCGCCTCGCCTGGCGAATCGTCGACGGCAGCGGCGTGTTTTCGGTGAGCGACTCGGGGATCGGCATCGAGGCGCGCCACATCCCACGCCTCACCGAGCGCTTTTACCGCGTGGACAGCGGGCGCTCGCGGGAGACCGGCGGCACCGGCCTCGGCCTCGCCATCGTGAAGCACGCGCTGACGCGACACCAGGCGGCGCTCGACGTCGTCAGCGAGCCCGGCCGCGGTTCGACTTTCAGCGCGGTGTTCCCGCCGGGCCGGGTGCTTTCGCCAGGCGAAAAACAGGAAGCCGCCTGATCAGGTCGCTTCGTAGGCGACGCGCTCGTAGTCGCTGCCGCGCTCGATGACGTCGGTGAGGCGCACCTTGTAGGACTTTTCGCCCACCACCTCGAGCACGCGGTTCGGCTTGAACCAGCCCGCGGGCAGCACGAGCGTCGGGGGCGACTTGACGGCCGGCACGGGGCCGAGCGCGAGCGCGGACGTGGGGCGCTCGCCCTTGTCGTTCAACCCGGTGCCGCGCACCGAAGTCGCGGCGGCAATGCCGGGCATCAGCCTGACCCCGGCGCGCAGGTCGCCGTTTACCACGCCGATCAGCCAGCGGACCTGGCCGAGAATGAATCCCGAGGCGTCCGGTGGACGCACCGCGACGAGCTGGCCGTGCGCGTAGCGCTTGGCGCCGCCACCCGTGGCCCGCACGATCTGGAGCTCCGTTGCGCTGTCGTCCAGGATCTTCCAGTCCTCGAGGGCATAGCCCCGCTCGCTCGTGTACTGCTCGTTGTGGACGCTGCGGATGTGGCCGAGCGTCTCGAGCTCCTGGCGCTGCTGCTGGGTGAGCTCCCGCGCTTCGACCTGGCGGCGCTGCGAGCCGGCGGACATGTAGTGATGGATCGCTTCCATGTCGTTCGTGACCTGCGCGGTGAGGCTCGCCGCGCGCGCTGCGAGCGGGCGCTCGGACCTTGCCTGGCACCACTGCCGGAACAGGAACACCAGGGTCTGCTCGCAGGAGGGCTGGACGCAGTCCTCGCCGAGCGCAAGCTTGGCAGGCGACTCCCCCTTGCGCAGCAAGGCAACGCGGTTGCGCAGGCTCTTTGCGAGCTTCCGGGTGTCGAGGTAGCGCGCCTCCGACGGCAGCGGCGTGCTTGCCGCAACCCGCTCGGGGAGGCGATCGCCGGCGAGATCGACCAGCAGGGGCGGTACGCCGTCGGCCTCCGCCACCGGCTTGCGGGCGATGTCGAGCTTCGATGCCCAGCGCTCGAGCAGAAACGCGACGAAGGTGAGCTGGCGCTGGCCGAGCTCGTGCGGATTGGCGAGGCCCGTCAGCAGCGCGCGCGCGTAGGCGATGCGGGGCGATGAATCGTGGATGTCGCGGTTGAGGTAATCCTTGACCGCCTCCTCCGCCACGCCGAGCTTCTCGGCGATGGCGTACACCTCGTGCAACGACTTCCAGTCCTGCGGCGGCACCTCGCGGTAGGCGCGGTAGTAGTGGAACATCTTCAGGCCGGAGTAGGCGCCGAGGCGTTGCGCCAGCAGCGCTGCCTGCGAGCGCATCGCGGAGTCGCCCCCGGCGGCCGCCTGCAGGCAGCGCAGGTAGCCAAGGCGCATCTGCTCCCAGAGCTCGATCGTGTCCTGGAACGCGGCCGACTCGGCCTGCGCCATCGGCAGCGCGCGGTTGGTGAAGCGCTTGGCCTGCTCGACCTGCACGAAGCTCACCGGCTCGCGCAGCGCTTCGAGCACGGCGAGCCGGTTCGCCCCTGAGGTGGGAAAGCTGTTGAATGCCTCGAGCTCGGCGAGCAGGTCCTGCTGCGCCACCGTCACGTTGGCGAGCGGAACGCTCTGCAGCCACGCCTTGCACGCCTGGGCGTCGACGAATTGAGGCGCGGCCTTTGGGTTGAGCTCCGGAAGTTTCACGTCGCTACGGCAACTTTTTTGATCCCGCCAGCGTCGGGTTTCTTGTGCGGACAATATAGTCCGCTTCCGCCCTGGTGTCATGGAAGTAGCGCGCAGTGTGAAAGATGTCACGCCGCGCCCGTCGGTCCCGGCGCGGGGCCGAAAACGTCGCGGTAGCTCGCGTAGAAGCTCGCGAAAAGCAGCGGCAGCAGCACGATCAGCACCGGCGTCACCAGGGCCATCGGCGGCACGCGCAGCGCCGCGGCGCACAGCAGCATCGCGCCCGACAGCGCGAAGGTCGCAGCCAGGCATGCCGCGCCATAAGTGACGAACGCGCGCCAGTTCATGAGGAAAGCGGCGGCGCTGAAGAACAGCGCCTTCGCCGGAGGCGCACCGTGCCAGGCCGCGAGCGGCGGCGCAAACCAGAACATCATCATCACCGGTGCATACAGAAGTGCGACTGTGACGGCCGCGCCGCCGAACCCGCCCGACTCGACGTCCTCGACTTCGGGACGGCCGCCGGTGACCAGCATGCGCGCGAGCGCGCCGCCGTCGACGAGGCAGCTCGCCGCGATCACCGCGGCGAGGCACAGGAGGTAAGCCACGCCGAGCACGAGCTGCGGCGCCGGAGCCTGCCGCAAGCCGTCGAAGAGCAGGCCGAGCTCGACCCGGGCGCCGCGCTCGGCGGCGCGCGCCGCGGCCATGAAACCGACCGACAGCGCGGGCACCATCACGGCCGCCGCGGCGAGGCCGGCGTACGGGACGAGCGACACGACGGTGACGAGCAGCCAGTAGGCGAATACCAGCGCGAGCCAGCCGAGAGGCGCTGCACGATAGAGTCGCCAGCCTTCGCCGAGCCAGCGGGCGCCGCGCAATGCGCCGACAATTCGAGCTTGCACTTTCAGTCCAGCCTGCCTTTTAATCCACCCAGCTTGGCGGGCGCTGCACCCTCAGTTCGAGGATGTCGCGGAAGTGCTCCGGATCGTGTGCGTGCACCAGCATGCCCGGGCGCGGCAAATGGAAGTCGTGAAGCCGTGACAGCCAGAAGCGCAGCGCCGCGGCGCGCAGCATCGCCGGCCACGCGTCGCGTTCCAGGGCGCCGAACGGCCGCACCGAGTGGCACGCCTCCAGCAACGCCTTCGTGCGCGCCTCGTCGAGGCGGCGGTCGGCCTGCGGATCGGCAAGGCACCAGTCGTTCGCGCACACTGCGACGTCGTAAAGGAGACAGTCGACGCCGGCAAAGTAGAAGTCGATCACGCCCGAGATGCGCCCTTTCTCGAACAGCGCGTTGTCGCGGAAGAGGTCGGCGTGCACCGGGCCGCGCGGCAGATCGGGAAAGCGGTGGCGCGTCTGGAACTCGAGCTCGTCGTCCAGAAGGCGAATTTCGCTCTCTTTGAGGAATGGCCGCACCTCCCGCGCCGCAAGGCGCCACCACCGCGGGCCGCGCGGATTCTCCAGGTACGCGGAGTAGGAGCGCGCCGCGAGATGCATCCGTCCGAGGAGCGCGCCGAGCTCGGCACATTCGGCCACGCCGGGTCGCTCGAGCGAGCGCCCGGGCAGGCGCGTGACCAGCGCGGCCGGCTTGCCGTTCAGGATGCGCAGGTACTGGTCGGCGAGATCGGCGATCGGCGCCGGGCACGGGATGCCGTGGCGCGCGAGGTGCGCCATGAGGTTGAGGTAGAACGGCAGCTCTTCGGCGGGCAGCCGCTCGAACAGCGTGAGCACGTAGCGGTCCTGCGTCGTGGTGACGAAATAGTTGGTGTTCTCGATGCCGGCCTTGATCGGCTCGCACGAGACAAGCTTGCCGACCGAATAGCCGCCGAGCCACGCGGCGAGCTCGGCTTCGGTGACGGGCGTGTAAACCGACAAGTTACTCGAATTCGAGAATGGGAAACATCGGCACGGCGAGACCCGTATCGAGCGAGTCGCGCCGCATCCAGTTGCCGTTGCCCGAGGTGTCGATGAGGTAGTAGGGCTTGCCGCCGGGCGGCGTGACCTTGACGGCGACGACCCGTCCGTTCCGGCGGATGGGCTCGACCTGGTCTTCCTTCTGGACCGGGATGGTCACGCGCGGCTCGTCGATCGATCCTTCGGGCATCGGCGGCGGCGGCGGAGGCTCGGGAAGCGGCTCGAGGCCCGGCGGAGGCTTCTGGGCGAAGGCTGCGCATGCGACGAGCACGAGCACGATAGCCAGGGAACGCCGCATTTGCGCCCGCATTTCAACCCATTTTACTAGAGGTTCAGCAGCACCTCGCGCTCCTGGGGCGAAGGCTCGAAGCCGCGCTTCTCGTAGAAAGCGAAAATCGCATCGACCACCTCCTGCGGCTGGTTGCATACCTGCAGGAGATCGAGCTCGAGCAGATCGATCATGCCCTCGGCCGCGAGCTGCTCTCGCATCCACTCGAGCAGCCCGCGCCAGAACGGCTCGTGCACCAGGATGATCGGCATCTGCCGCGTCTTGCCGGTCTGCACCAGGGTGAGCGCCTCGAACAGTTCGTCGAGCGTGCCGTAGCCGCCGGGCAGCACGATGAACGCGGTCGCCACTTTCGCGAACATCACCTTGCGGGTGAAGAAATGGCGAAAGCTCAGACTCACGTTCTGGTAGCGGTTGCCGAACTGCTCGCGCGGCAGCTCGATGTTGAGCCCCACGGCGAGGCCGTTGCCCTCGAACGCGCCCTTGTTGGTCGCCTCCATGAGCCCGGGTCCGCCGCCGCTCACCACCGAGAAGCCGGCGTCGGAGAGCAGCCGCGCCGTGTCCTCGGCGAGCTTCCAGTACGGCGTGCCGGGCTTGACGCGCGCGCTGCCGAACACCGAGACGGCCGGGTGGATGCCGACGAGGCGCTCGGTCGCCTCGACGATCTCTGCCATAATGCCGAATACCCGCCAGGCTTCGCGTGCGGGGACCTCTTGGGCCATCTCGGCCAGCTTCGGTTGCTTGTCGGTTCTCATCGTGTCGGGAAATCCTGAAAATACCCTGCTGCTGGTCGACGGCTCGTCGTACTTGTATCGCGCGTTCCACGCGCTGCCCGAGCTGCGCAGTTCGAAGGGCGAGCCGACCGGCGCCATCTACGGCGTGCTCAACATGCTGCGCAAGCTCGCGGCCGATTATAAGGCGCAGGCCCGCGCCTGCGTGTTCGACGCCAAGGGCAGGACCTTCCGCGACGAAGTGTATTCCGAGTACAAGGCGAACCGCGCCCCGATGCCCGACGATCTCGCGGCGCAGGTCGCGCCGCTGCGCGAGGCGGTGGCGGCGCTCGGCTGGCCGGTGCTGGTGGTCGACGGCGTCGAGGCCGACGACGTCATCGCCACGCTCACCGAGCAGGCGAAGCGCGAGGGCTGGCGCACCGTCGTTTCCACCGGCGACAAGGACTTCGCGCAGCTCGTCGGCGATCGCGTCATGCTGGTCAACACGATGTCGAACGAGAAGCTCGACATCGAGGGCGTGAAAAGAAAGTTCGGCATCCCGCCGGAGAAGTTCCTGGACTATCTCACTCTCATCGGCGACGCGATCGACAACATCCCCGGCGTCGACAAGGTCGGGCCCAAGACCGCGTGCAAGTGGATCGAGAAGTACGGCTCGCTGGAAGGCGTGCTCGAGCACGCCGGCGAGATCACCGGCCTCGTAGGCGAGAACCTGCGCAAGGTGGCCGACTGGCTGCCGAAGGCGCGGGAGCTCCTCACCATCAAGCGCGACGTGGCCCTGCCGCTCGACTTCCACGCGCTCGGCGACGGCAAGCCCGACCTCGCCAGGCAGCGCCAGCTCTACAGGCGCTACGAGTTCAAGGCTTGGCTGAAGGAAGTCGAGAACGCCGCGTCCGCGCCACCGGCGCCCGAGCCCCAGGCCCCGGCCGAGGTCAGGCGGCGCAACCGGCGAACGATCCTCGACGAGGACGCGCTGCGCGATCTCGTGCTCAAGCTCGATGTCGCCGACGTGGTCGGCCTGCACGCCGTCGCGATCGGCGAGGAACCGACGAGCGCACGCCTTGCCGGCGTGGCATTCGCCTTCGGCCGCGAGGCGGTCTACCTTCCGCTCGCGCACGACTACCCGGGGGCGCCGCAGCAGGTGAAGCTCGAGGTCGCGCTCGAGCTGCTCAAGCCCTGGCTGGAACGCGCCGACTGCAGGAAAGTCGGCGAGGACGTGAAGTTCGCGACGCACCTTTTCGCGAACCACGGCGTCGCGCTCGCCGGCTGCGTGCACGACACGCTGCTCGAGTCCTACGTGCTCGAAGTTCACGAGCGCCACGAGCTCGGCGCCATGGCGCAGCGCCACTGCGGATGGACCACGCTCGCCGCCGAGGAAGTGGTCGGCAAGGGCGCGGGCCGCATCGCGTTCTCATCGGTCGAAGTCGGCCGCGCCACCGAGTATGCGGCCGAGATGGCCGATTGCGCGCTCGCGCTACACGACCTGCTCTATCCCAGGCTCCAGGCGGACGAGAAGCTCTCCTTCGTGTATTCCAAGATCGAGATGCCCGTGCTGCCGGTGCTCTACCGGATGGAGCGCAACGGGGTGCTGCTCGACAAGGACAAGCTCGGCTTCCAGAGCCACGAGCTCGGCAAGGAGATCCTCGACAAGGAGCGCCGCGCGTACGAAGCGGCCGGCCAGCCCCTCAACCTCGGCTCGCCCAAGCAGATCCAGGAAATCCTGTTCGACCGCCTGAAGCTGCCGGTGAAGAAGAAGACCCCCTCGGGACAACCTTCGACCGACGAGGACTCGCTCGCCGAGCTCGCGCTCGACCACCCGCTGCCGAAGCTGATCCTCGAGCACCGCGCGCTGTCGAAGCTGAAGTCGACCTACACCGACAAGCTGCCGAAGAGCGTCAACCCCGCCACCGGGCGCGTGCACACGACGTATTCCCAGACCACCGCGGTGACCGGGAGGCTCTCGTCGAACGAGCCCAACCTGCAGAACATCCCCATCCGCACGCCCGCGGGGCGGCGTATCCGGGAATGCTTCGTCGCGCCGGCCGGGTCGAAAATCGTCTCGGCCGACTACTCGCAGATCGAGCTCAGGATCATGGCGCACCTTTCGGGCGACGAGAGCCTGCGCCGCGCGTTCGCCGAAGGCGAGGACATCCACCGCGCGACCGCCGCGGAGGTCTTCGGCGTGCCGCTGTCCCAGGTCGAGCCCGACCACAGGCGCATCGCGAAGGTGATCAACTTCGGCCTGATCTACGGCATGTCGTCCTTCGGCGTGGCGCAGAACCTCGGCATCGAGCGCGGCACCGCGCAGACCTATATCGAGCGCTACTTCGCGCGCTACCCAGGCGCCAGGCGCTTCATGGACGAGACGCGCCAGCGGGCGCGCGAGACCGGCTACGTCGAGACCGTGTTCGGCCGCAGGCTCTGGCTGCCCGAACTGAGGAGCGGCGCGCCGGTGCGCCGTCAGGCCGCCGAGCGCGCGGCAATCAACGCGCCGATGCAGGGCACCGCCGCCGACCTCATCAAGCTGGCGATGATCTCAGTCCAGAACTGGCTCGACGAGGCGGAGCTGAAGACAAAGCTCATCATGCAGGTCCACGACGAGCTCGTTTTCGAGGTTCCGGGCGATGAGCTCGAGCTCGTTTCCAGCAAGGTAAAGGACCTGATGCAGTCGGTCGCCACGCTCGAAGTGCCGCTCGTCGTCGAAGTCGGCGTCGGCGAAAACTGGGACAAGGCGCACTAGAGCAGCGCGCCGAATACCTTTTTGATGATCGCGGTCCCCGTGCCGATGGGATCCTTGCGGATCGCCTTTTCTTCCTCGGCCACCATGAAGAAGAGGCCGTCGAGCGTTTTCTGCGCGACGTATTCTTCGAGATTCGCGTCCTCTTTCTTCACCAGGCCGAGCGCCGCGACCTTCTCGGCGTAGTCGTCGTACTGCTGCACCAGTCCAACTCTCTCGGTCGAGCGCTGGACGATGGGAAGAAAGCGCTTGCGCAGCTGAGCTTCCGTGGTGCGGCGGAAATACTCGGTGCCCGCGGTGTCGCCGCCCTGTAGGATGCCCTTCGCGTCCTGCAGCGTCATCTTGCGGACCGAGTCGACGAAGAGCTGCTTCGCCTCGGGAACGGCCGCCTCGGCCGCCCGGTTCATGCCGAGAATCAGCTCGTCGGCGTAGCGCCCGAGACCGAAGCGGCGCACGAGGTTCTCGGTGCGCTGCAGCGACTCGGGCAGCGCGATCTTCACCTGCGGATTGCCGAAGAAGCCGTCGGTGCGGCCCAGGCGCGCTACCGCGGCGGTCGAGCCCTTCTCGAGCGCGGCCTTCAGGGCCGCGGTGGCCTCGCGGCTCGTGATGCTTTCGAGCTGGGCGTGCGCGGGCACCGCTCGCACGAGCGCAAATACGCAGCAGGCGAGAACCGCGCTTCTCATCGCACGGCTATGGATTATCCGGTTCTGCTGTTCGAGAACCAGCTCGGCCGGGGGAGCCCGATCACCTTGCTGTCGCCGCGCGACTTGAACTCCGGGTCGGCCCACTCGACGATCGGCATGAACTGGGCGCGCTCGGTCGCGGAAAGCGCCGGATCGAGCTCGAAGATACCCAGGCCGCTCTCCGCGGCGTGCAGGAAGACCTCGGAGTCCGACAGCCGGGCCAGGAACGGCAGCCCGAGCGAGCTCAGGAAGCGCTCGAGCGGCTGGTACACCGGCGACGAGCGGCGCACGCGGTTGGCCACCACCGCCAGCCGGATGTTGCGGCTGCGCAGTTTCCCCATTACGAGCAGGTCGCGCACGAAGTTGGCCGTGGCGTGGATGTCGATCGTCGAGGGCTGGACCGGCACGATGATGGAGTGCGCGCGCGCGATCATCTCCTGCAGGAGGAGACCAGACGCACCAGCGGGCCCGTCGATCACGAGCTGGCGCGTTCCTTCGGGCACGTGCATGCCGATGCTGCGCAGCCCGGTTTTTTGCGGCGCCGCATTGGCGCCGTGGATCTTGGGCGCGAGGTCGACGCGAAGCCGGAGCCAGTTAAGCGACGAGCCTTGCGGGTCGAAATCCATGACCGCGGTCGGGATCCGGTTCGCGGCGAAGTAGCTGGCGAGGTTGGTCGTGAGGGTAGTCTTACCCGACCCACCCTTCGAATTGATCACCAGCGTCGTGTTCATCTTCATGACCGGCGCTCCCCTCGGCCACCGATTTCCGACTCGGCAAGCGTATGCAAGAACGGGCTGGGGGGCAGTTAACTACTTCTCCAGCCAGCCGGTTCCACGCTTTCTGGCGCATCGCCGGGCGTTACCAATGCCTACTACTGCCTGCAAATCACGTCGGTCTCAGGCGACGCCGGCTTCGTGTGCCTGGCGGTCGGCGTGGTACGACGAGCGTACTAGAGCGCCGACGGCGGCGTGCTTGAAGCCCAAGCTGGCTGCCTCGCGTTCAAAAGCAGCAAAAACCTGAGGCTCGACGTAGCGCTCGACCGGAAGGTGGTGGGGGGAGGGCTGCAGGTACTGGCCGATCGTGAGCATGTCGACGTCGTGCGCGCGCAAATCGCGCATCACCTGCACGATCTCCGCATCGTTCTCGCCGAGGCCCACCATCAGCCCCGACTTCGTCGGTACCGTCGGGTGCCGCTGCTTGAACGCCTGCAGCAGCTTCAAGGAATGCGCATAGTCGCCCCCCGGACGGGCCTTGCGGTAGAGCCGCGGCACGGTCTCCAGGTTGTGGTTCAGGACGTCGGGCGGGGCGGCGACGAGAATCTCGAGCGCGCGCTCCATCCTGCCGCGAAAGTCCGGCACCAGGATCTCGATCGTCGTGTGCGGCGCGTGCTTCCGCACCGCCGCTATGCAATCGACGAAATGCTGCGCGCCGCCGTCCCTCAGGTCGTCGCGATCGACGCTCGTGATGACAACGTAGCCGAGCTTCAACGCGGCGATGGTCTCGGCGAGGTGGCGCGGCTCCTGCGCGTCCGGAGCGAGCGGCCGGCCGTGCGCCACGTCGCAGAACGGGCAGCGGCGGGTGCAGATGTCGCCCAGGATCATGAAGGTCGCCGTACCCTTGCCGAAGCACTCGGCGATGTTCGGGCACGACGCTTCCTCGCACACCGTGTGCAGGTTCTGCCGGCGCAGCACGTCCTTGATCTCGTAGAAGCGGGAGTTGGGGCTCGCGGCGCGCACCCGGATCCACGCCGGCTTGGGTAGCGGCGCAGTTGGCACGATGCGGATCGTCTTGCGCGCGCCTTTTTCCTTGACGCCAGGCTCACGCATTCTCGATCTTCTCCACGAGGAGGGCACCGAGGCGCTCGGCGAGTACCGGAAGCGTCTCTTTCATCCCGATGTCTTTGGTCTGTATTACGGCAAGGCCTGGGTAGCCGCAGGGATCGATCGCGCTGAAAGGCGACAGGTCCATGTCGACGTTCAGCGAAAGCCCATGGTAGGCGCGCCCCTGCCGCACGCGAATGCCGAGCGCGGCGATCTTGGCGCCGCCGACGTAGACCCCGGGCGCGCCGGCCCGGCGTTCGCCTCGGCCCGCGAGCAGGTCGATGACAGCCTGCTCGAGGAGCGCCACGAACTGCCGCACCTGGATGCCGCGCCGCGCGAGGTCGACGAGCGTGTAGACGACGAGCTGCCCCGGGCCGTGATAGGTGATGTCGCCGCCGCGGTCGGTCTTGACGAGGGGGATGCCGTTCGCCACCGGCGCGTGTTCCGCGCCCTGCCCCAGCGTATAGACCGGCGGATGCTCGAGAAGCCAGAGCTCGTCCGCGGTCTCGCTGTTCCTTCGCGAGGTGAAATCCTTCATGGCCGCGAGCGTGGGCAGGTACGCGACGCAGCCGAGGCCCTTGATGGCGATGGAATCGACGAGCGTCACAGCACCATCACCACCGATGGATGATCGCAAAGCTCGCGGTACAGCGCGTCGAGCTGATCCCGCGAGGTGGCGCGCACCACGCACGTGACGCTCAGGTACTTGCCTTGCCGGCTGGGGCGCATCTGCACCGTCGAGGGGTCGAAGTCGCGAGCGTGCTTGAGCACGATGTCGGTCACCGCCTGGGCGAAGTCGCGTTCCTTCCTGCCCATCACTTTGATCGGAAAGTCGCACGGAAACGCGAGCACCGATTCGGGCAAGGACGGCCTCGCTAGGCGGACACCGCCTCCCGCTTTCCGGCGCGCATCACTTTCTGCTTGAACTCCTGGTAGAGCTGGTACATGCGGGCGAAGAGCGGCCCGGGCCGTCCGTCGCCGACCGTGGCCCCGTCGAGCGACACGATGGGCAGCACCTCCTTCGAAGAGGACGTGACCCAGATCTCGTCCGCGGCGCGCACCTCCGCCTCGGTTACCTCGCGCATCTCGAGCGGCAGGCTGGCGCCGCGCGCGAGCTCCAGCACGACGTCGTAGGTGATTCCGGGAAGGATGAGGCTCGTCTTGGGTGGCGAGAGGACCACGCCGCGCTTCACGACGAAGACGTTCGACGACGAGGCTTCGGTCAGCTTTCCATCCCGGAACAGAATCGTCTCGGCCGCGCCCGCCTCGGCGGAGAGCTGGCGCAGCAGGCAGTTGCCGATGAGCGAGGTCGACTTGATGTCGCAGCGCAGCCAGCGGTTGTCGTGAGCGCTCACGGCAGCCGCGCCCTTCTGCACCGTTTCCCTCGGCGGCGTGACTAGCGGGTTGGACATCGCGAATACCGTAGGCTCGGCGTCCTTCGGAAACGCGTGGTCGCGCTTCGCGACCCCGCGCGTCACCTGGAAATAGACGCCCTGATCCTCGAACGGCTGGCCATCGACCAGCCGATAGACGATTTCGCGCCATTGCGCGCGCGCATAGGGGTTGCGGATCCTGGTTTCTGCGAGGCTGCGCTCAAGCCGCGCGAGGTGCTCGTCGAGCCGGAAGGCCACGCGCGAGTAGACCGGCACGAGCTCGTAGACGCCGTCGCCGAAGATGAAGCCACGGTCGAGGACCGGGACCTTCGCCTCTTCTAGCGGGAGAAACTTGCCGTTCAGAAAAACCATGCTCGCTCCGCTACTTGACCCATAGGCGCAGTGTATCCCACGCGCGTCCGAACATGCCCGCCACGCCCACCGTCTCGAGCGCCACGACCGGATACTCGCCGAGGGGCTTGCCGTCGAGCGTCACGCGCAGCGTGCCTACGCGCTGCCCCCGGGCGACGGGCGCAAGGAGCGGCTGCTGCGTAAGCAGCTCCGCCTTCAGCTTGTCGGCCTCGCCCTTGGGCACCGTCACGATCACGTCGGCCGGGAATCCGGCCTTCACCTCGCCGCCCGAGCCTTTCCACACTTCGATCGCCTTGACCGGCTGGTTCGCGGGATGGAGCTTCACGCTGTCGAAGAACTGGAAGCCCCAGTTGAGCAGCTTCTGCGATTCCTGCGCACGCGCGGCCTCCGAAGCCGAGCCGAGCAGCACCGAGAGCAGCCGCCGGCCGCTGCGGTTGGAGGAAGCGATCAGGCAGTAGCCCGCGGCCTCGGTATGTCCCGTCTTGACGCCGTCGACGCTCGGATCCAGCCACAGCAGCCGGTTGCGGTTCGCCTGGGTGATGTCGTTGTAGCGGAACTCGCGCTGCGAATAGTACTGCGCGTATTCCTTGGGAAAGTCGCGGATCAGCGTACCCGCAAGGAGATAGAGATCCTGCGCGGTGCTGTAGTGCTGGGGATCGGACAGGCCGGTGGCATTGCTGAACTTCGTGTTCTTCATGCCGATGCGCGCCGCTTCGCGGTTCATCAGCTGCACGAATGCCTCCTCGGCGCCCGCTGCGGCTTCGGCGAGCGCGATGGACGCGTCGTTGCCCGATTGCACGACCATGCCGCGGATGAGCTCGTCCACGCTCACCGGCTTGCGCGGCTGGATGAACATGCGCGAGCCGGGCGCGCGCCCAGCGCGCTCCGAGACGTTCACCTGCTGATCGAGCGCGAGCTTCCTGTCGCGCAGCGCCTGGAACACCACGTACGCGGTCATGAGCTTGGTGAGCGATGCCGGCTCGACCCGCTCGTCGGGCTTTTGCGCGAGCAGCACCTGCCCGCTCGACAGGTCGCCGACGACCCACGAGCGGCCGGAGATGGCGGGCGGCTGTGGCGCCGCCGCGTATGCGAAAACGGGCAGGAGGAGGAAGACCAGCCCGATTCTTTTCATTCGGCCCGCGGCGAAAAAACTCCGATTATCGCACCACGACGAGCGGCTTGAGATCGAGCTCGGCCGCGATGCGGTCGGCCACCGAGCGCGCGTCTTCGCTCGAGCGATAGGGGCCTACGCGCAGGCGCCAGAGGTTTCCCGCAAGGAGCACCTGCGCGCTTTCCTGGAGCCAGGCCAGCTCCCGGGTGACGCGCGCCTGCAGCGACTCGGCGTTCTCGCGCGTGGTGAAAGCACCGACCTGCACGTAGACGGCGCCGGCCTGCTCGCGGGCGGGCTGGACGCTTTCGAGCTGCACCTGCGCGCTGCCGGCCTGGATGAACCCGAGCTTGTAGGCCGCCGCGTACGACAGATCGATGACGCGCGACGAATGGAACGGACCGCGGTCGTTCACGCGCACCACCACGCTGCGGCCGTTGGCCACATTGGTGACCCGCACGTAGCTCGGGATCGGGAGCGTGGGATGCGCCGCCGTCATGGCGTACATGTCGTAGAGCTCGCCGCTCGCAGTCTTTTGTCCGTGAAAGCGCCGCCCGTACCAGCTCGCCACGCCGCGCTGCTTGAAGCCCTGCGCGTCGGCAATGGGCACGTACTCGGTGCCGAACACCTTGTAGGGCTTGTTGGCGTAACGGTGCAGCGGCTCGGGCTTGGGCTCGGCGTCCGGAATCTGGCCGAGGTTCTGCGGCGGCGCGCTACCAGGCCCGTCGTCCTTGTAGTAACCACCCTTGCCCTGAGGCGAATAGCCGTCCCTCACGGGCGGCGCCTCTGGGGCCGGTCTCTCGGCGACCGGAGGCGGAGTGCCGCAGGCCGCGGCGAACAGCACGGCGAGCGCGAGTGCGCGCTTCATGCCTCGTAGACGACGTTCCCCGCCACCAGCGTGTAGCGCACGCGGCCGAAGAGCTCGTAGCCGAGAAAGGGCGTGTTCTTGCCCTGGCTCTTCAGCGTCTGCGGTGCGACGCGGAAAGCGGCCCGCGGATCGAAGATCGCGAGGTCGGCGGGCGCACCCGGCGCGACGCGCGCCGCGTCGAGGCCGAGGATTTTCGCCGGTTCGGTGGAGATCCGCGCGAGCGTGGCGGCGAGGGGCAACTCGTGCGCCTCGCCCCACTTCAGCGCGAGCGGCAGCAGCAGCTCGAGGCCCGTGGCTCCCGGCTCGGCCTCGGCGAAGGGCAGGTGCTTCCCGTCCTCGTCGACCGGCGTGTGGTCGGACACCAGGCAATCGACGACACCCTCGGCAGCCGCGCGAGCGAGCGCGTCGCGATCGCGCTGGCTCCGCAGCGGCGGCTCGAGCCGGCACTGCGAGTCGAAATAGCCGAGGTCCATTTCCGAGAGATGCAGGTGATGAATCGCCACGTCGCAGGTGAGTGGAAGCTTCTCCGCCTTGGCCTTGCGCACCAGCTCGACCGCGCCCGCGCTCGACAGCCGGCACACGTGAACGCGCGCACCCGTTGCGCGCACCAGCTCGATCAGCGTACCGAGCGCAATGGTTTCCGCAAAGGGAGGAATTCCGGGCAGGCCGAGCCGCGTCGCCATCTCGCCGTCGTGCGCCACGCCGCCCCTGGCGAGCGCCGGGTCTTCGGCGCGCAGCCACACCTTGTAGCCGAACGTCGAGGCGTACTGGAGCGCGCGCCACAGCACCTGGCTGTCGGGCATCGCGGCGTTGCCCTGGGAGAACGCCACGCAGCCCGCGTCGGTGAGCTGTCCCATCTCCGTCAGCGCCTGGCCCTCGAGCTTGAGGGTGAGCGCGCCGATCGGATGCACGCGCGCGCGCGACAGCGCCCTGGCGCGCCGGCGCAGCATGTCGACCAGGCCGGGCTCGTCGAGCGGCGGATCGGTGTCGGGCGGACAGGCGAGGCTTGTCACGCCCCCCGCGAGCGCCGCGTCGAGCTCGGATTCGAGCGTGGCCTTGTACTCGAACCCGGGCTCGCGCAGGCGCGCGGCGAGATCGACGAACCCCGGGGCGAGGACCAGGCCTTTCGCGTCGATGACGCGGTCGGGCTTGCCGAACTCCTCGGCGATCCTGCCGTCGGCGACGTAGACGTCGCCCACGCCGTCCCTGCCGCTGGCCGGATCCACCACGCGTGCGTTGCGGATCTGGATCCGCATCAGTTCCCCGCCACAATGCTCATCACCGCCATCCTCACCGCGATGCCGAAGGTGACCTGGGGCAGGATCACCGAGTGCGGGCCGTCGGCGACCGTGGAATCGATCTCCACGCCGCGGTTCATGGGTCCGGGATGCATGACGATCGCGTCGTTGCGCGCAGCCGCAAGCTTGTCCTCGGTCAGGCCGTAATGCTTGAAGAACTCCTGGGCCGAAGGCAGCAGCGCCCCGCGCATGCGCTCGTTCTGCAACCGCAGCATCACCACCACGTCGCAGTCCTTGAGGCCGGCGCGCATGTCGTTGAACACGCGCACCCCCAGACCCTCGACGCCGAGCGGCATCAGCGTCTGCGGCCCGATCACGCGCACCTCGGGCACGCCAAGCGTGGTGAGGCCGTGGATCAGCGAGCGCGCCACGCGCGAGTGCAGGACGTCGCCGACGATCCCGACGACGAGCCGGGTGAAGTCCTTCTTGTAGTGGCGGATGGTATAGAGATCGAGCAGGCCCTGCGTCGGGTGGGCGTGGCGGCCGTCGCCCGCGTTCACCACGTGCTCGTGCGGCTTGACGTGGCGCGCGATCAGGAAGGGCGCGCCCGACGAGGCGTGACGAACCACGAATATGTCTGCCTGCATTGCGGACAAATTCGCCACGGTGTCGAGCAGCGACTCGCCCTTGGTGGCCGAAGACACCGCGATGTTCAGGTTGATCACGTCGGCCGACAGGCGCTTGGCGGCGATCTCGAAGGTGGTGCGCGTGCGCGTGGAGGGCTCGAAGAAGAGGTTGAATACGCTCTTGCCGCGCAGGAGCGGCACCTTCTTCACCTCGCGCTCGGTCACGCCGGCGAACGACTCTGCGGTGTCCAGGATCTGCAGCAGGATCTCACGCGGCAGGCCCTCGATCGAAAGCAGGTGCTGCAGCTCGCCGTTGGCGTTGAGCTGGGGATTACGCTGCACGCTCGGACTCCAGCGCGAGCGCGAGCTTGCCGCTGTCGGCGCGCTGCAGCGTGAGGCGCATTCCCGCTGGCACCTGCACCCTGGCGCCGACGTGCTGCGCGCAAATCGGCAGCTGGCGACCACCGCGGTCGGCGAGCACCACGAGCGCGATGCTCGCCGGCCGGCCGTAGTCGAACAGCTCGTTCATCGCGGCGCGCACCGTGCGGCCGCTGTAGAGCACGTCGTCGACGAGCAGCAGCTCGGCGCCGTTCACGTCGAACGGAATCTTGGTCCGCTTGGGGTCGTGCTTGAGGCCGCGCGCCGCGTAATCGTCGCGGTAGAAGGCGATGTCCATCAGCGCGAGCGGCGTGCTCAGGCCGAGCGTCGAGTGCAGCCGCTCTGCGAGCCACGCGCCGCCGGTGTAAAGGCCGACCATCGCGCTCTTCGGGCCGATGCGCGGACGCAGCTCCGCGGCGAGCTGCTCGCAGAGCGCTTCGGCGTCAGGCAGCTTCATCGAAGTACTGCTCCAAAAGGAGCTGCGCCGCCACCGAGTCGATCTTGCCTTTGCCTGCCCTGCCTTTGCCCACCCCCGTTCCTCGCATGCGGGACTGCGCTTCGGCGGAAGAGTAGCGCTCGTCCACGCGCGCCACCGGCAGCTTGAAGCGGCGCTCGAGGCGCCGGGCGAAGTCCTCCGCGTGGCGCGTCATCGCGTGCGGCTCGCCCGCGACCGACACCGGCAGGCCGACCACGAGGCGATCCGGATTCCACTCCGCCACCAGGGATGCGACTTCTTCAAAGCGCGTCACTGCGCCCAGCGGATGGGCGGTGCGCAGCTCGGGCTCGCCGACGGCGACTCCAATACGCTTTAGACCGAAATCGAATGCAAGGACGGTGCGGCCGGGCCGCTCAGGCATGTCCCGCTTCATCCTGCAGCCGCGCGAAGTCGAGGCCGAGGAGCTCCATCGCCGCCGGCAGCCGCTCCTCCGCCGGCGTGTCGAACAGGATGCCGTCGCGCGCCTCGACCGTGAGCCAGGCGTTTTGCGACAGCTCGTGCTCGAGCTGGCCCGCGGACCAGCCCGCGTAGCCGAGAGTGACGAGGAGCTGCTCCGGACCCTCGCCGCGGCCCACCGCTTCGAGGATGTCCTTCGAGGTGGTGAGACCGATGTGGGCTCCGACCCGCAGCGTCGCCTGCCAGTTGCCGGCGGGCGCGTGCAGCACGAAGCCGCGGTCGGTCTGCACCGGGCCGCCAAAATAGACCGGCGCGTCGGCGCGCTCGCTACCGCGCAGCGAGAGGCTCAACCGCTCGAAGAGCGCCTGCAGGGTCATGTCGATCGGGCGGTTCACCACCAGGCCGAGCGCGCCCTGGTCGTTGTGCTCGCAGATGTACGTCAGGGTCTTCGCGAAGTACGGGTCCGCCATGCTGGGCATGGCGATCAGGAAGTGATGCGTCAGGTTGATCGAAGACATGCGCGGGCCACCCTGAATCTTACTGTATGGAGGCCGTTAGAGCCCCGCGCACGCGGAAAGTTTAGATCTCGACCATCTCGAAATCGTCCTTGCGCGCGCCGCATTCCGGGCAGGTCCAGTTCATCGGCACGTCCTCCCAGCGCGTCCCCGGGGCGATGCCTTCGTCGGGCAGGCCCGCGGCCTCGTCGTAAACCCATCCGCAGATGAGGCACATCCAGGTCCTGAACTGGACTTGATTTTCGGTGGTCATGCGAAGTTGGAAAACGCCTACGAAATGCAGCAAAAATGCGGCCCCATACGCCGCAGTAGAATGGCCGGGCGAAATATTAACCCATGTCTGCGCCTCCCCCGATCGTGCTCACTTTCGCCGGCAGCGATCCGACGGGCGGCGCGGGCCTGCAGGCCGACCTGCTGACGCTCGCGAGCATGGGCTGCCATCCCTTGTCGGTCGTGACTGCAATCACGGTGCAGGACACGCATGGGGTCGCGTCGCTCGACGCGGTGGACGCGGCTCGGGTGCGCATGCAGGCCGAGCGCGTGCTTGCCGACACACGCGTCGCCGCCATCAAGCTGGGCCTGCTCGGCTCTGCCGCCAACGTGCAGGTCGTCGCCGCGATCCTCGCCGAGCACGCCGAGATTCCGGTGGTGCTCGACCCGGTGCTCGCTTCGGGGCGCGGCGACGTGCTCGCGACCGAGGAGACGATCGCGGCGCTGCGCGAGCTCATCGTTCCGCAGTCGACCGTGGCGACCCCGAACAGCATCGAAGCGCGGCGCCTGGCGAACGCGTCGTCGCTCGCGCAGTCGGCGCAGCGTCTGGTGGAGCGCGGCGCCGAGTACGTGCTCGTCACGGGAACGCACGAGCCCGGAGCCGAGGTGGTCAACACCCTGTACGACCGCGGCGGCGTGGTGCGCGAAGACCGCTGGCCGCGGCTCGCCGGCAGCTATCACGGCTCGGGCTGCACGCTCGCTTCGGCGATCGCGGCCGCGCTAGCGAACGGTCTCGGCGTGCCCGAGGCGGTGCGCGACGCGCAGGAGTTCACCTGGCAGACGCTGTCGAGCGCCTTCCGCACCGGCACCGGCCAACTCATTCCGGATCGGTTCTTCTGGGCGCGCGAGACCCTGGCCGGCAAGTGAGGCTGCGCGGACTGTACGCCGTCACGCCCGAGGTGTCGGACGCCGTGGAGAAGGTGCGTCTCGCCCTCGAAGGCGGCGTGGCGCTGCTGCAGTACCGGCGCAAGCGGCGCGACCTCGCGGAGGCGCGCGCGGTGGCCGCGCTGGCGCGCCGTCACGGGGTGCCGCTCATCGTGAACGACGACGTCGAGCTCGCGCTCGAGCTCGATGCGGACGGCGTGCACCTGGGCCGCGACGACGGCGATCTGCGCACTGCACGCAGGCGCCTCGGGGGCAGGATCCTCGGCGCCTCCTGCTACGACGACCCGGAGCTCGCGCGCCGGGCGGTCGAAGCGGGCGCCGACTACGTTGCCTTCGGCAGCGTGTTCGCGTCGACCACCAAGCCGGCCGCGGTGCGCGCGCCCTTCGCCCTCTTCGCGACGAGGTTCGGCGTGCCGCTCTGCGCAATCGGCGGCATCACCCTTGCGAACGCGCCGCAGGTGATCGCGGCGGGTGCGGATCTGCTCGCGGTGGTGTCCGACCTTTTCGACGCGCCCGACATTCGTGCTCGGGCCGGCCAATACCAGGGGCTCTTCGCATGAAAAACCAGGATCTTTTCCAGCGCGCGCAGCGGCGCATCCCGGCGGGCGTGAATTCGCCGGTGCGCGCCTTCCGCGCGGTCGGCGGCACGCCGCCGTTCTTCGAGCGCGCCGCGGGCGCCTATCTCTGGGACGCGGAAGGGCGCCGCTATATCGACTACCTCGGGTCGTGGGGACCCATGGTTGCGGGACACACCCACCCTGCGGTGGTCGAGGCGGTGCAGGAGGCGGCCTCCCGGGCGCTCTCCTTCGGTGCGCCGACGGAGGCCGAAATCGAGCTGGCGGAGCTCCTGTGCCGGCTGGTTCCCGCCGTGGAGATGGTGCGCTTGGTGTCGTCGGGCACCGAGGCGACCATGACCGCGGTGCGGCTCGCGCGCGGCTTCACCGGGCGCAGCCTGATCGTCAAGTTCGAAGGCTGTTACCACGGTCACGCCGACTCGCTGCTGGTGAAAGCCGGTTCCGGCGCGCTGACGTTCGGCAATCCGAGCTCGGCCGGCGTTCCCGCCGGCACCGCGGCGCACACGCTGGTTCTCGATTTCAACGCCACCGATCAAGTGAAGAGGCTGTTCGAAACCCGCGGCAGCGAAATCGCCGCGGTGATCGTGGAGCCGGTCGCTGGAAACATGAACCTCGTGCTCCCGGCGCCGGGCTTCCTCGAGACATTGCGCAGCGAATGCAGCCGTCACGGCGTCGTGCTGATCCTCGACGAAGTCATGACCGGGTTTCGCGTCGCCCTCGGCGGCGCGCAGGCGCGCTTCGGCATCCGCCCCGACCTCACCACCCTCGGCAAGGTGATCGGCGGCGGCCTGCCGGTCGGCGCGGTCGGCGGCCGGCGCGAGATCATGGAGAAGATCGCCCCGCTCGGCCCGGTCTACCAGGCCGGGACGCTCTCCGGCAATCCGGTCGCCGTGGCGGCTGGGCTCGCAACGCTGAAGTTGATTCAAGAAGAGAACTTTTTCGAAAAACTTGAAGCGACCACCCGCAGCCTCGTGGAAGGACTGAACGCCGAGGCGAGGAAGGCCGACCTCGCCTTCTGCGCGCAGTCGATCGGCAGCATGTTCGGCGTCTATTTCCGCGCCTCGCCGCCGGCGAGCTTCGGCGAGGTAATGGAGTCCGACAAGGAGCGCTTCAATCGCTTCTTCCACGCCATGCTCGAGCGCGGCGTCTATCTCGCACCGTCGGCCTACGAGGCGGGGTTCGTCTCCGGCGCGCACGGCAAGGCGGAGATCGAGCGCACGCTCGAGGCCGCGCGGGAAGCCCTTGCAACCGTCAAACAAGAAAAAGCGTAGCGAGTCCCAGGAAGATGAAAAAGCCGCCCGAGTCGGTGACCGCGGTGATGAGCACCGAGGAGCCGGGGGCAGGATCGCGCCCGCCGCGCGCGCGCAGCCAGGGGATCGCCACGCCGGCGCCGGCGGCGAGCATGAGGTTGAGGGTCATAGCGAGCGCCATCACAGCGGCGAGCGCCAACCTGCCGTACAGCAGATAGGCGATCGCGCCGAGCAGCGTGCCCCAGACCACGCCGTTGAGAAGCGCGACGCCGAGCTCCTTCGCGAGGAGCTTGGTCCAGTAGGAGCCCTGGATCTGCCCCAGGGCGAGCGCGCGCACGATCATGGTCACCGTCTGATTGCCGGAATTTCCGCCGATGCCGGCGACGATCGGCATCAGCGCGGCAAGCGCCACGAGCTGGGCGATCGAGTGCTCGAAGACGCCGATCACGCGGGAGGCGATGAAGGCGGTCACCAGGTTCACCGCGAGCCAGGACCAGCGGTTCTTGAAGCTGTCGAGCACGGAGGCGAACACGTCCTCTTCGTGCCGCAGGCCGGCTTCGGCGAGCTGCGACTCGGCGCTGCGCAGCCGGATGTAGTCGACCACCGCGTCCACGGTCAGCCGCCCGATCAGCCGGCCGTCGGCCTCGACCACCGGCGCGGAGATGAGGTCGTAGCGCTCGAACGCGTTGGCCGCGTCCTCGGCGCTGTCCTCGGGACGAAGCTGGACGCTTTCGGGCACGATCACGCCCGCCACCTGCAGGTGAAGGTCCGACACGATCAGGCGCGCGAGCGGCAGCGTGCCCTTCAGCCGCTGCTCGCGGTCGACCACGAACAGCTGGTCGGTGTGGTCGGGCAGCTCGTCGAGGCGGCGCAGGTAGCGCGTCGCGGCCTCGAGCGTCACGTCGTCGCGCACCGCGACGTGGTCGAAGTCCATGAGCGCCCCGACCGTTCCTTCCGGGTAGGAGAGCGCCGCGCGCAGGCGCTCGCGTTCCTCCACCGGCAGCGACTGCACGACCTCCTCGATGACCGCCGGCGGCAGGTCGGGCGCGATATCCGCGAGCTCGTCGGCTTCCAGGGTCTCGGCGGCGGCGACGAGCTCGGCCGAGTTCATGCTCGCGATCAGCGACTCGCGCACCGCGTCGGAGACCTCGACCAGGATGTCGCCGTCGCGGTCAGCCTTGACGAGGTCCCACACCCGCAGGCGCTCGCCGGGCGGCAGCGCTTCGAGGATGTAGGCGATGTCGGCCGGATGCAGCGCGTCGAGCTTCGCCCTGAGCTCGCCCGGAAGCTCGCCCGCGCGCAGCAGCGCCTGCACTTCGCTCAGATTCTGCTGCAGCTCCTCGGTCTCGAGGCGCGATTGCACCGCTTCGGCCATGGGCCGAAATGTATCAAGGGATCTGCGCCGACGCTGCTCGAAAAAGAATGGTATTGACGCGTCCTTCGATGTACGCCGTGGTGCGTCCGCGCTCGTAGCGGCGCGGGCTCGGAAGGATGGCCGCGAGCCACGCACCCTGCTCCTGCGTCAGCGCGCTCGACGCCACGCCGAAATGGTGGCGCGCCGCCGCCTCGGCGCCGAACACCCCTTCGCCCCATTCGGCATAGTTCAGATAGAGCTCCAGGATGCGGCGCTTGGACATCGTCGCTTCGATCATCCAGGTAATGGCCGCCTCCTCGCCCTTGCGCAGCCAGGACCGCTCGCTCGAGAGGAACAGGTTTTTCGCCAGCTGCTGGCTGATCGTCGAGGCGCCCGCGACGATCCGGCCGTGCTGCTCGTTCTTGGCCCGCGCCTGAACGATCGCCTCCCAATCGAAGCCTTCGTGGTCGAGGAAGCGGGCGTCCTCGGCGGCCACGACCGCGCGTTTGAGGTGCACGGAGATGCGTTCGTAGGGAGTCCACTGATGCCGCAGCGAGGCCTTCGGGTTCCTTGCACGCAGCGCCTCGAGGCGCTGGTCCATGAAGGCGCTGGTGGCGGACTGGTAGTGGCCCCAGTACAGCACCTGGGTCAGGAACCACAGCTGCACCGCGATGAAGGCGAGCACGAGCGTGCCCAAGCCGTAGCAGAACAGCTTGTAGGCGAATACCAGGGGGCGAAAACGCCTAGCCGCCACGGCGCGAGCGGCCGCGCGTCAGTACCGCGCTTGCGTCCAGATCTTGTCGCCCTGGCCGAAGAACCAGGTGCGGGTGATGACGAGGAGGTCGGTGTCGCGGCGGATGTCGTCCGGGAAGCGGGCGAAGGGGCTTGCCATCTGGACGATCTTGAAAGCGGCCGCGTCGAGAACCTTGAGGCCAGAGGAGCGATCGAGCTCGATGGACTCGACCGAGCCGTCGGGCCGGATGGTCACCGTGAGGCGAAGGTGGCCGTAGTACCTGCCGCGGGCTTCCGCCGGGTAGTTGAGCGTCCCGACGCGCTCGACTTTCACGCGCCAGTCTTCCTCGTACTGGGCGAAGCGGTATTCGCGCGCGTTGGCGCCGATGAACTTCTTGCGTGGGCGCTTCTGGTAGTCGTCGATCTGGCGGTCGATCTGCGCCTGCAGGCGCATCGCGGCAAGCGACAGATCCGCGAGGTCGCGGCCATTCGGCACCGGCGGTGCCTCCGGTGCCGGCGCGCTCTTGGGCGGCTCCGCCGGGACGCTGCGCTCGGTCTCCTTGGCCTGCGCGAGCATGCGTTGCTGCTGTGCCTCGAGTTGCTGGACGCGGCGCTGGGCGTCGGCGAGATCCTTTCCTTCCGTGCGCGAATGGGTCACGGGAAGCGGCGTCTTGGCGCGGCGCGGCTCGTCGACGTTGCCGCCGCGGTCGAGGTTCGCCTGCGCCAGCACGTCGGCCTTCGCCGGGCGCTCGCGCGTGCTTGCGTTGACGAGCACGACCTCCAGCTGCTGGTTCTCGGCTTTCCAGCGGATCGCTTCCGGAAACTTGAAATGCACGGCCAGCACAACCGCGTGCAGCGCGAGCGACACGCCGAGCGCCGTGCCGAGCAAGCGATCGCTGGAGGCGAACATCGGGTGAATTCTTAAGTTCATTCTTGCATTAGCTTCGAACCCCTTCATATTGTAGGCTTTTTAGGCCAGCGGCAGGAGGTCATCCGCCACAGCGGCGCCAGCGGTCCCCAGGGTCTCACGGTAGATCAGCGAAACGCTGCGCTCGAGAAAATCCATCTGGCCCACCTCAAGGCGTACGCGCGCGCCGGGATCGAGCGCCGGCAGCGACGGCACTCGGGCGAAGAGCGGCGCGCCTTCGACGCGCACCAGGTTCTCTCGCAGGACCACGGCATCCACGCGGCGGATCGCCTCCTGCTCGAGCCAGCGCAGCACCCAGTAAGTCTCCATGGCGCGCTGGTGCTCGTCGTAGCGCGCGTAGGTGACCTCGAAGGCGCGCAGCGCCGCAAGCAGCGCGTCCGAATTGCGCGAATAGGGCGCGCGCTGCCCGGTGAGGGCGGCGATGAGCTGCCACTGGTTCACGAGGTCCACGTAACGACGCAACGGAGAGCTCATCCAGGCATAGCAGGACACGCCGAGCCCCTCGTGCGGCTCGGGATGGACGGAGAGACGCACCTTGCCGGTCGACTGCACGCGATAGATCCCGGCCACGTCGCGCTCGGCGAGGAGCTCTCCCCAGGCGGTATTGGCGAGGATCATCATCTCCGAGACCAGCTTGTCGAGCGGCGCGCCGCGCTTTCGCGGCACGATGCGCACCCTGCCCTCCTCCACGTAAAAGCTGTAATCGAGCGTGACCGCACCCGTGCTCGGCCGCCCGCGTCTTGCTTCCAGCGCAAGCGCGATGCGCCAGAGCGCGTGCAGGTCCTCTTCGTACGGGAGGCCCGAGCGCCCGCCGCTTTCGAACAGCTCGTTCAGCTTGTCGTATTGGGCATGGCGCAGGTTCGCCGCCACCGGCACGCGCTCGAGCCGGGTGTAGCGCCCGGCCACGCTCCAGTCGGGCCCGACGTCGAAATAAAGGGAGACCGCGAGGCGCTCGCTGCCCTGATCCAGCGAAAAGCGCTGGATCACGTCCTCCGGAAGCATCGTGAACTTGCGTCCCGGCATGTAGGCGGTGGAGAGCCGCTCGCGCGCGAGGGCATCCAGGGGCGAGCCGGGCCCGAATGCGAGACCCGGCGCGGCGATGTGGATGCCCACGCGCAGCTTCTCGCCCGTGCGCTGTAACGAGAACGCGTCGTCGATCTCGGTCGTTCCGACGTCATCCAGGCTGAAGGCACGCACCTCGGCGAGCGGGAGCCCCTCGGGATCGCGGGGCAGCTCGTGGACCGGGAATCGAGCCCCCCGCGGGAAGAACTCGTGCACGAAGCGCTGCAGGTGATACTCGTGCGCATCCGGCAGCAGCCCGCAGCGCTCAAAGAGCCGCGCGGGAGTGAGCCCGGTCTGCTTGCAGGCCTGCTCGAGCGCCTTCGCCTCGGCCTTGTTACGGTCCGGCGCGTAGAGGAGCTCGTCCCTGAGCGCCGCCACTTCGGGCGGACAGTCGAAGCGCGAGAGGCGCTCGGCCCATGCGGCGATCGTCTCCTGCACGCGCTTTTTCTTCTCCACCGCGGCAAGCGCGAGCTTGAGGGTCTCCTGCGGCGCGGCCTGGAAGCGGCCTTTGCCGCGCCGGTAGAAGTACATCGGCGCCGAATGCAGCTTCACCAGCACGCCGGCCGCCTCCACCGGCGTGGGCTCGCGTCCGACGTAGTCCCGGGCGAGCTCGCGGAAGCCGAACTCCCGCGGGCCGCTGCACTCCCAGAGGAAGCCGACGTCGAGGTCGCTGGCGAACTTCTCCGCCTCGGCGAGGAGCTCCGCGGCCGACGGACGCTCGAAAGCGAGGAGCACGTTCGCCGCCTTGATCTTGGAGCGGCGTCCGTGCGGGCTTTCGACCTGGAAGGAGGCGGGGCTCTCGCCGAGAACCGCGCCGACCTTCAGGTCGCCGTCTTCTTCATACAAGAGCTGCATGCCCGGCGAACTCCAAGATGCGCTCGAGATGCCGCGGAAAGCTCTGCAGGCTGTGGTCGCCACCCTCCACGACTACCTGCTCGCAGCCCGCGTAGCGGCGCACAGCCCGGCGGTAGTCGAGCACCTCGTCACCCGTTTCCACGAGGAGCAGGTAGCGGCTCGGCGTGATACGCGGCACTTCGAGCTTTTCCCAATCGCGCAGGTGAGCCTCTGTCAAATCGTACGCCTGGCCGGTGTGAAGGTTTCTCTGCGGGCCGAGATACGCGCGCAGCCCGACGTAGGGCTCGATTGCCGGATTGATGAGCACCGCCCTCGCCGCGCGCTTTTCGGCGAGGTAGGTGGCGTAGAAGCCTCCGAGCGACGAACCGACGAAGCACACCTCGCCCGAAGCGAGGCTCGCCTCGATCACGCGAACCGCCTCGGAGGCGAGCGCTGGCAATGCCGGGCAGCCGTAGCGCGCGCCGAGTCCACGCTGCGCCAGATATTCGCCGAGTAGCTTTGCCTTGTGCGACTGCGGCGAAGAGTTGAAGCCGTGCAGGTAGACGATCACGCGCTCTTCCCCAGGCGGGCGAGCAGCTTCTCGTGAATGCCGCCGAAGCCGCCGTTCGACATGACGAGGACATGGTCGCCCGGCTTCGCCTCGGCCGCCACGGCGGCCACCAGCGCGTCCAGGCTTTCTTCGCAGCGCGCGCGGCCCCCCAAGGGAGCGAAAACCGCGGCTGCGTCCCATCCCAGGCCCGCGCTGTAGACGTAGATGCGGTCGGCTTCGCGCAGGCTCGATGGCAGCTCGTCCTTCATCAAGCCGCGCTTCATGGTATTCGAGCGCGGTTCGAGCACGGCGAGGATGCGGCTGCGCCCAACGCGCTTTCGCAGACCCTCGACGGTCGTGCGGATCGCGGTGGGGTGGTGTGCGAAGTCGTCGTAGAGGGTGATTCCGCGCGTCTCGCCGCGAACCTGCATTCGCCGCCGAACGCCGGTAAACACATTCAGAGCCTCAATTGCGGTGCCTGGATCGACGCCGACGTGGCGCGCGGCCGCAACGACCGCGAGCGCATTAAGCTGGTTATGCGCCCCCAGGAGCTGCCATCGGATCCGGCCGACCGGCCTTTCCTGCCAGGCGATTTCGAAGCTCCCGTCCGCGTCCAGAGGGCCCGCCTGCCAGGCGCCCGGTGAGGCGAACCATTCGACCGGCGACCAAGCCCCTTGCGAGAGCACCCGCTTCAGCGCTTCGTCGCTCCCGTTGACCACCAACCGACCTGAACGTGGCACGGTACGCACCAGATGGTGAAATTGCCGCTCGATCGAAGCAAGATCGTCGAAGATGTCTGCATGATCGAACTCAAGATTGTTGAGCACGGCCGTCCTTGGCCGGTAGTGGACGAACTTGGATCGCTTGTCGAAGAAAGCGGTGTCGTATTCGTCGGCTTCGATCACGAAAAGCGGCGATTCCGTGTGGCGGGCCGAGACCGGGAAATCCGTCGGCACGCCCCCGATCAGGAATCCAGGCGAGCGTCCGGCGCGCTCCAACACCCACGCGAGCATGGCCGAGGCAGTCGTCTTCCCGTGCGTGCCCGCGATAGCGAGCACATGCTTCCCTGCCAGGACGTTTTCCGCCAGCCACTGCGGCCCGGAAACGTAGCGCCCACCCTGGTCGAGGATCGCTTCCATGAGCGGGTTGCCGCGCGTGACCACGTTGCCGATCACCCAAGCATCCGGGCGGAGCATGAGTTGGCTCTCGTCGAACCCCTCGGTCAGCTCGATGCCAAGCGCGCGCAGCTGATCGCTCATCGGCGGATACACGTTGGAATCGCAGCCGGTCACCCGGTAACCGGCGGCCTTGGCGATCGCGGCGATGCCGCCCATGAAGGTGCCGCAGATGCCGAGGATGTGGAGGTGTGCGCTCATTGGGGCGGTTCGGGACAGGTGCCGGATTCTATGCGAGGCCCTGCCCCCGACTGAATCCATCGGGAGCCTGGGCTATATTCGGGTCGGAGGCTAGCCGCATGTCCCGCAGGACGAATAAGCAGACCAGCACCCGCGCGCGCATCGCCGCCGCGGCGGCGCGGCTCATGGCCGAGGACGGCATCGACGATTTCGCCCTGGCGAAGCGCAAGGCGGCGAAGCAGCTCGGTGCGCTTGAATCGCAGGCCCTGCCCGGAAACGACGAGATCGAGGCCGAATTGCGCGCGTATCTGGCGCTCTACCAGGCCGAGGAGCACCCTCAGCGGGTCGTCGAGCTTCGCGAGATCGCGCTCGACGCCATGCGCGCGCTCGAGCGCTTCAGCCCTTACCTGACCGGCCCCGTGCTGAAAGGCATCGCGGGACCCTATGCCGAGATCGACCTGCAGCTTTTCCCGGACAGCGTCAAGGAGGTCGAAATTTTTCTGCTCGACCGCAACATCCCCTATGCCACGCACGAAGGCAGGCGCTACGCCGGGGACCGCGCGCACGCGGTGAGCGTCCTGGTGCTCGCGTGGCAGGGTGTCCCGCTGCGGCTATCGATCTTCGATCCGCGCGACGAGCGCATCGCGCTCAAGAGCTCCCAGGCGGGTCGTGTAATGGACCGCGCCGGCATCGCGGAAGTCGGTGCGCTCCTTCGGAATGGCACCGGGCCGGCGTAACCTCATCCTTGGTGCCGTGGCAGTGGTGGCGGCGGCGGCAGGCGGGATCGTGGCCACATCCGGGCTGCGGCAGCGGGCGGAAGGGAAAGAACTGCTCTCGGCAAGCTTTCCAGATCTCTCGGGCCGCAGGCGTCGGCTGTCCGAGTGGCAGGGCCGGCCGCTTTTGTGCAATTTCTGGGCGACCTGGTGTGCACCTTGCCGCGAAGAGCTCCCTTTATTGGATTCTGCTGCGCGCGAAAATGCATCGATCGGTCTGCAAATAGTCGGCATCGCCATCGATAATGCCGCCAACGTCACGCAATACCTGAAATCAGTCCAGATTGGCTACCCGGTGTTCATCGCCGAAGGCTCCGCGATCGGCCTGATGCGCGCGCTGGGCAACCCTAACGGAGTCCTGCCCTTCAGCGTGATGGTGGATGGGAACGGCCGCCTACGGCAGAGCAAGGTGGGTGCGTACTCCGCCTCGGAGTTGCGTTCCGACCTGGCTGCGTTGTTGCGATAAGATGCAGCGTTCTGCGGCGAAAATACCTTAAACGACGAAATAACCGCTGACAGCATGGATTTGCGCAAACTCAAGAAGCTGATCGATCTCGTCCAGGAGTCCGGGATCGCCGAGCTCGAGATCACCGAGGGGGAGGAGAAGGTCAAGATCGTCAAAGGCGGGCACGTGAGCGTCTCGGCAGTCGCCCCGGCTCCGGTGGCGCCAATAGAGGCTCGCGCACCCGCGCCCGCGGCGGCGGCGCCCGCTCCCGCGGCCGAGGCGCCGGCCGGTCAGGAAGGCCATGTCGTCAAGGCACCTATGGTCGGCACGTTCTATCGCTCGCCATCCCCCGATGCCAAGGCCTTCGTCGAGGTCGGCCAGACCGTGAAGGAGGGCGACACCATCTGCATCATCGAGGCGATGAAGCTGATGAACGAGATCGAGGCCGACGCCGGCGGCGTGGTCAAGGCGATCCTCGTCGAGAACGGGCAGCCCGTGGAGTACGGCCAGCCCCTCTTCATCCTGGGTTAGATGTTCGAAAAGATTCTCATCGCCAATCGGGGCGAGATCGCGCTCCGGATCCAACGCGCCTGCCGCGAGCTGGGTATTCGCACCGTGATGGTCCATTCCGAGGCCGACACCGAGGCGAAGTACGTCAAGCTCGCCGACGAGTCGGTCTGCATCGGCCCCGCGCCCGCCGCGGCGAGCTATCTCAACATTCCCGCAATCATCAGCGCGGCCGAGGTTACCGACGCCGAGGCGATCCATCCCGGCTACGGCTTCCTGTCGGAGAACGCCGATTTCGCGGAGAAAGTGGAGCGCTCCGGCTTCGTCTTCATCGGGCCGCGCCCCGAGAACATCCGGCTGATGGGCGACAAGGTGAGCGCCAAGCAAGCGATGACCAAGGCTGGCGTACCGACCGTCCCGGGGTCGGAAGGCGCGCTGCCGGATGACCCCAAGGAGACCGTGCGCGTCGCGCGCAAGATCGGCTATCCGGTGATCATCAAGGCGGCCGGAGGCGGCGGCGGGCGCGGCATGCGCGTGGTGCACACGGAAGCGGCGCTTTTGAACGCGGTAAACATGACGCGCACCGAGGCGCAGGCGGCTTTTGCCAACCCCACGGTATACCTGGAGCGCTATCTCGAGCAGCCGCGCCACATCGAAATCCAGGTGCTCGCCGACGCTCACAAGAATGCCGTCTACCTCGGCGAGCGCGACTGCTCGCTGCAGCGCCGCCACCAGAAGGTCATGGAGGAGGCGCCGGCACCGGACCTGCCGGCGAAGCTGCGCGACAAGATCGGCGAGCGCTGCGTAGAGGCGTGCCGGCGGATCGGCTACCGCGGCGCAGGCACGTTCGAGTTCCTGTACGAGGAGGGCGAGTTCTTCTTCATCGAAATGAACACGCGCATCCAGGTCGAGCACCCCGTGACCGAGATGATCACCGGCGTCGACCTGGTGCAGGAGCAGATCCACGTTGCCGCCGGGGAGAAGCTGCGCTTCCGGCAGAAGGACATCATTCTGCGCGGCCACGCGCTCGAATGCCGCATCAACGCCGAGGATCCGTATCGCTTCACGCCCTCGCCGGGAAGGATCACTTCGTATCATCCGCCCGGCGGCCCCGGCATCCGGGTCGACTCGCACGTCTATCAGGGCTACACGGTTCCGCCGAACTACGACTCGATGGTCGGCAAGGTGATCGCGTACGGCGCGAGCCGCGAGCAGGCGATGAGCCGCATGCGCATCGCGCTCTCCGAGATGGTGGTGGAAGGGATCCAGACCAACATTCCCCTGCACCGCGACCTGCTCAACGATACGAGCTTCATGCGCGGCGGCGTGTCGATCCACTATCTCGAGCAGAAGCTCGCCCAGGAACAGAAGAAGAAGAAGTAATGCCGTGGCGAGCCCTCACGCTGCAGGTCGCCGCCGGAGCGGCCGAAGCCATGAGCGAGGCGCTGCTTGAAGCCGGCGCGGAGTCGGTGTCGATCGACAAGCCCGATCAGCCCAGCGCCACCTTGTGCGCGCTTGTCGACCTGCAGCTCGATCCGGACACCTGCCTGCGCGCCGCGGCCAGGTCCGCCGGGCTCGCCGGCGCGCCGCCGTACACGACGGCCGAAATCGCCGACGAGGACTGGGTGCGCAGCACGCAGGCGCAATTCGCCGCGGTCGAGATCGGCGAGCGCCTGTGGATCGGCCCGAGCTGGCGCGAGCCGCCGGTCGATCGCGTCGCGGTGCGCCTGGATCCCGGCCTCGCTTTCGGCACCGGAACGCATCCCACGACCCAGCTCGTGCTGCGCTTTCTCGAGAGCAGGATCACGGGTGGAGAAGGGGTCCTCGATTACGGCTGCGGCTCGGGTATATTGGCGATCGCCGCGGCAAAGCTCGGCGCTGCACGCGTCGACGGCGTCGACGTCGACCCGCAGGCGCTCGCGACGGCCCGCGACAACGCCCGCGCGAACGGCGTCGAGCTGCAGCCGACGCTGCCGGAAGGGCTGCGCGGCGGCGCCTACGAGATCGTGGTGTCCAACATCCTCGCCCAGCCGCTGATCCTGCTCGCGCCGGTCCTCGCAGCGCGCACCGAGCGGGGCGGGACGCTCGCCCTTGCCGGGATCCTGGTGTCGCAGGCTGAGGAGGTCGGCGCGGCGTACGCACCGTGGCTGGACATGAGGATCGACTCCGTCCTGGATGGCTGGGCGCTCCTCGCAGGGCGGCGGCGGTGAACCTCGTCACACGCTGTCCCAAGTGCGCCACGGCCTTTCGCGTGCTACCGGCGCAACTGGGGGCGCGCAGCGGTCAGGTGCGCTGCGGCAAGTGCAACACGGTATTTGATGGCATTGCCGCGTTGGTGGACGCCGCGCAAGCGCCCCAGACCCACGAAGCGGTTCCGGCGTCCGCGCCGGCCGCCGAGGAGCCGCTGCCCGAGTTCCTGGCCGAGCCATCGCCGCCGCGGCGCGGCCCCTGGCCGCTGCTCGCCGTGCTCGCCGCACTCGTCCTTGTCGCGCAAGCGCTGCTCTACTTCCGCAGCGAGATCGCGGCGGGCATGCCGGCGGCGCGCGGGCCGCTCGAGGAGGCGTGCCGCCTGCTCGGGTGCGAACTGCGCCTGCCGCGCCAGGTGAAGCTGCTCAGCATCGACTCCTACGACGTGCGCCCCGATCCCCAGCGCGAGGGCGTGATCGTGCTGAGCGCGGTCATCCGCAATCGCGCTCCGTTCACCCAGGAGTACCCTGCGCTGCAGCTCACGCTCACCGACGACGCCAACCGCGAGCTCGTCAGCCGCGCCATCCTGCCGCGCGAGTACCTCGAGCCGGCGCGCGTCTCGCGCGGCATCGAGGCCGGCGGCGAAACGCCGGTCACGGTGCACCTCGATGCGAGCCGCACTCGCCCCACCGGGTACGAGCTTGTATTGTTCTACCCCTCATGAAAATCCTCGTCACCGGCTCGATCGCGTACGACACCATCATGGTGTTCCCGGACCGCTTCCGCAACCACCTGCTCGCGGACCAGCTCCACATCCTCAACGTGTGCTTCCTCACGCCGGAGATGCGGCGCGAGTACGGCGGCACCGCGGGCAACATCGCCTACAACCTGCGGCTGCTCGGCGAGGATCCGATCGTCATGGCAACCGTCGGCGAGGACATCGATCCCTACATCGCGCGCTTCAAGTCCCTCGGATTGAGAAGCGACCATCTGAAGCGCATCCCGGGCCAGTTCACCGCGCAGGGGTTCATCACCACCGACCTCGACAACAACCAGATCACGAACTTCCATCCGGGGGCGATGAACTTCTCGCAGGAGAACCGCGTCGCGCGCGACCTCGGCGCCGCGCTTGCCATCATCGGGCCCGACGGCAAGCTTGGCATGCAGCAGCATGCGCGCGAGTGCGCCGAGCATCGCATCCCGTTCTTGTTCGATCCGGGCCAGGGACTGCCGATGTTTTCCGGCGCAGAGCTCGCGGAGTTCATCCGCCTCGCCGACTACGTCGCGGTGAACGACTATGAAGGAAAGCTGCTGCAGGAAAAGACCGGCCGCAGCCTGCAGGACATTTCGCACGACGTGAAGGCGCTGGTTTTCACGCGCGGCGCCGAGGGCTCCACCATCCTCGCCGGCGGTCAACGCCACGAGGTCGCCTGCGTTGAAGCGAACAAGGTGGTCGATCCCACCGGCTGCGGCGATGCGTATCGGGCCGGACTGCTCTATGGAATTGTGCACGGCTGGGATTGGCCGAACACAGGTAGACTCGGTTCGGTCATGGGCGCGATCAAGATCGCCCACCGCGGCGGGCAGAACCACGCACCCGCTCGCGAGGAAATCGAAGCGCGCTTTAAGCGCGCATTCGGATACTCACCGTGGAAGGGGTGAAACGCTATGGGCAAGGGGATGCTGGTGGTGTCGGCCGCAGCGGTGCTTTTCGCCGGATGCGTGTCGCAGAAAACGGGAGACGTGTATACGCGCGATGAAGCGCTACGCGAGCAGTCGGTCCGCCGCGCGACAGTGGAATCGGTGCGCCCGGTCAAGATCGAGGGCACGCGTAGCGGAGTCGGCGCCGTAGCCGGTGGCGCGGTGGGCGGCATCGCCGGAAGCACCGTAGGGACCGGCAAGACCTCCAACGTCGCCGCCGTAGCGGGAGCCCTAGGTGGCGGCCTCGCCGGTCAGGCCCTGGAGGAGGGCGTGACGCGCAAGAACGGTGTCGAGATCACGGTGCGCCTGGACAACGGCGAGATGCGCGCGATCGTGCAGGACGACAGCGACAAGTTCTTCACCGGCCAGAAAGTGCGCCTGCTCACGCACAACGGAATTACCCGAGTTTCGCCCTGATCTTCTGGGCGTATTCCGCCAGCTTCTCGCGCGGCGGGTTCTTCACCAGCCAGGTGAGCGCCATCCCGTCGCCCTCGTAGCGCGGCACCAGATGGATGTGCAGGTGAAGCACCGTCTGTCCGGCGGCCGCTCCGTTCGCCTGGTACACGGACAAGCCCTGGGGCTCGAACGCACCGCGAATCGCACGCGCCACCCTAGCCGCAGCTATGAACAGCGCTGCCGCCTGCGCCTCGTCGAGCGCGAAGATGTTCTCGGCGTGCTTCTTCAGCGCCACCAGCACGTGACCCGGATTGACCTGGCCGATGTCCATGAATGCGAGCGTGTGCTCGTCTTCGTGGACCACGGTCGCGGGGATCTGCTTCGCCATGATCTTGCAGAACACACAGTCCGACATCATTCGCCTCCCGCCTCCTGGTAGCCGCTGCAGGGTACTTCGAAAAGGGCACGGTCCTCGAGGCGCAGAGCGGTCAGCTTCCCGCCCCACACGCAGCCGCTGTCTAGCGCGGCGAGCTTGTCCGTAAGCTTGAGCCCGAGCGCCGACCAGTGCCCGAATACGATCGCTTCCTTGTCGTTCTTTCTCAGGGTAAACCACGGTCGGTATCCGTCCGGCGCTTTCGCACCCTTGGCCTTGAGGTCCATCTTGCCTTCCGGCGTGCAGAACCTCATGCGCGTCATGGCATTGACGATCACCCGCAGCCGATCCCACCTCACGAGCCCTTCGTCCCACTCCTCGGGCTTGCTGCCATACATGTTCTTCAGGAAATCCCGGTAGTGCAGGCCTGACAGGGCCGCTTGCACCTCCTTCCCCAGGAGAACGCCCTTGGCGATGCTCCACCGGGGAAGGAGCCCCGCATGCACCATCGCCCAGCCGCCCTCTACGTGCATCATCGGGCGCGTCCGCAGCCAGTCGACCAGCTCCTTGCGGTCGGGCGCGCCGAGGACGTCGTCGAATGTGTCGCCCTTGCGCGCCGTATCGAAGCCCTCGTGCTCCGAGACGAGGTGCAGGTCGTGGTTTCCGAGCACGACGACGGCGCGATTTCCGAGGTCCTTCACAAGGCGTAGTACGGGTAGCGACTTCGGGCCGCGGTTGACGAGGTCGCCAACGAACCAGAGCTTGTCCTTGTCTTTTTGGAATTTGAGCTGCGCCAGGAGCTGCTGGAGCTCGTCAAAGCAGCCCTGCACATCGCCGATGGCATAAGTGGACATCGCAGAACCTAGAAGCTGGCGTCGAGACGCCGATACTGTATCGCCTCGGCGATGTGCTCGGCGGCGATCGCGCTCTTTCCGGCGAGGTCCGCGATGGTCCGTGCGACGCGCAGGACGCGGTGATAGCCGCGGGCAGAAAGAAGCAGGCGCGCGAGCGCGTGGCGCAGGAGCTGGTCGCCCTCCCGGTCGGTCTCGCAATAACGGTCGATGTCCTTGGTGCCGAGAAGCGCGTTCGGCTGCGCCTGGCGGTCGACCTGCAGCTTTCGAGCCGCTTCCACCCGGCTCCGGATGATCGCGGAAGATTCCCCGGCCACGGGAGCGACGAGCTCGGCCTCGCGCGGCGCGGGCACCTCGAGCTTGAGGTCGATGCGGTCCGCCAGCGGCCCGGAGATGCGGCCGCGGTAACGCGCGATTCGCTCGGGCGTGCAGCGACAGCGGCCGCTGCGATCGCCGCAGTGGCCGCAGGGGCAGGGATTCATGGCCGCGACGAGCTGGAAGCGCGCGGGAAAGAGCGCCTGGCGCGCCGCGCGCGAGATCGACACCCGCCCGGTCTCGAGCGGCTCGCGCAGGGCTTCGAGCACGTCGCGGTCGAATTCAGGGAGCTCGTCCAGGAATAGCACCCCGTGATGCGCGAGCGAGATCTCCCCCGGGCGCGGCAGGTTCCCGCCGCCGACGAGCGAAGGCCCCGAGGCGCTGTGATGCGGGGCACGAAACGGCCGCTCGCCCCAGCGCGCGGCGTCGAAGCCGGCGCTCGAGACCGAGTGGATCGCTGCCACTTCCAGCGCCTCGGCCTCGGAAAGCGGGGGCAGGATCCCCGGAAAGCGCGCCGCGAGCATGGACTTGCCGGTTCCCGGCGGCCCGAGCATCAGCACGCTGTGAGCGCCTGCCGCCGCCACTTCGAGGGCGCGCTTCACCTGCTGCTGACCTTTGACGTCGCTGAAATCGCCGTAGGCGTTCTTTTGAACGGGAGTCGAGTAGGAATACTCGGCGAGCGGCGCTTCGCCGGAGATGTGCGCGACGACTTCAAGCAGCGTACGGGCCGGCAGGATGCGCGCGCCTTCCGCGAGGGCGGCTTGCGGCGCATTTCCTTCGGGCAGCACAAACGCGCGTCCGGCACCCCGCGCCGAGAGCGCCATCGCAAGCGCACCGCGCACCGCGCGCAACTCGCCGGTCAGGGAAAGCTCCCCCGCGAACTCGAGCTCGCCTAGCGCCTCGGGCGCGAGCTGGCCGCTCGCCGCGAGAATACCGAGCGCGATCGGCAGGTCGAAGCGGCTGGAGTCCTTCGGCAGCTCCGCGGGCGCCAGGTTGACCGTGATGCGGCGCGCGGGAAACTCGAATCGCGCGTGATTCAAGGCTGCGCGCACCCGGTCGCGCGCCTCGCGTACCTCGGTGTCCGGCAGTCCGACGATGTGGAATGCGGGCAGTCCCGGCCCCAGATGCACTTCCACGGTCACCTCGGGCGCTTCGATCCCCGCGAGCGCTCGGCTCGCGACGCTCGCCACAGTCATCGCTTCCCCCCGCAAGGGGAAACGCTTCAGCCCTTGTCGCGTTTACCTTCGAGCTCGGTAATGCGCGTTTCGAGCTCGGCCAGTTTCTGCTGAGCGCGCTCGAGCAGCTTCTGCTGGACCTCGAAGTCCTCGCGCAGCACCAGGTCGAGCCTCGCGAAGCCCGAGGCGAGCATCGCCTTCAGGTTCTTCTCGATGTCCTGCGCCGGCGAATTGCGGAACGCCTCGCCGATGCGCTCGTTCAGCTCGTCGAAAAATCGCTTGTCGATCATGGGAGAGAGGCTACCGCACCGAAGTCGAGCGCGGCGCGCGCAGCCGTGCACCAGTTAAGTGCGCCGTGCGCCCCGTTCTTTTCCAAGTCATTGTTAAACAATCTGAAAATCGTTGGCATAGGAGATGCTAAAGCGTCGGAGGCCATTCCATTACCACCACACCAACATCCTTTAGGGAGATCCGATGCGCAAGTCAGTCTTTTCCGCCGCAGTAGCTGCAGCTCTCGCGGTACCCACCCTCGTCGCCGCGCAAACGCCGGCGCCGACGCCTGCGGTCACCGGAAACATCTCGCTCGTGAGCGACTACCGGTTCCGTGGAATCTCGCAGACGTTCGAGAAGCCCGCGATCCAGGGCGGCTTTGACTATGCCCATGCGAGCGGGATCTACCTCGGCAACTGGAACTCGAACGTCAGCCAGGGAGCCGGGTTTCCGGGCGGCAATATCGAAATGGACTTCTACGGCGGGTGGAAGAAGTCCTTCGGCGACATCGGCCTCGACGTCGGCTTCATCTATTACTACTACCCCGGAACCGACTCCCCGGGCTCCGGCGTAGGCGCGCCTTTTAACAACCGCACTGGAGAGGTCGCCGGCGGCAAAGTCGACAACAAAGAGTTGTACATCGGAGGGACCTGGAAGTTTCTCTCGCTGAAATACTTCCTCGCCGTCGACGACTACTTCTCCATCCCGGGTACCAAGAACTCTGGCTACATCGACCTCAGCGGAACCTACGACTTCGGCGGCGGCTGGGGCCTGGTCGGCCACATCGGGCACCTCCAGCTGAAGGACGTCAACGACGGCAGTTACACCGACTATAAGCTCGGCGTCACGAAGGACCTCAGTGGGTGGGTGTTTGGCCTGACCTACATCGGTACCGACGCCAAGGGCGACTGCGGCTCTGGCCAGTTCTACTGCTTCTTCAACACCAGCGGCACCGAGACGAAGGACGCGGGCAAGAGCACGGTCGTACTGTCCGTCAGCAAGACATTCTGACCATGGGGAACCTATGAAACTCGTTACCGCAATCATCAAGCCGTTCAAGCTCGACGAGGTGCGAGAAGCGCTGTCGTCGATCGGGGTGCAGGGGATCACCGTGACGGAGGTGAAGGGCTTCGGCCGGCAGAAAGGCCACACCGAGCTCTACCGCGGCGCGGAGTACGTCGTGGATTTCCTGCCGAAGGTCAAGGTCGAGGCCGCGATCAAAAACGAGATGCTCGAGCAGGTGATCGAGGCGATCGAGAAATCCGCCAATACCGGCAAGATCGGCGACGGCAAGATCTTCGTCATGTCGCTCGAAAAAGTCATCCGCATCCGCACCGGCGAGACCGATGCGGCGGCGCTCTGAGGAGAATGCGATGAAGAATCTGTTTGCATGGGTGGCCATAGCGGTGTGCGTGGCCTTTACGGGGGCGGTGCTGGCGCAGGACAAGAAGGCCGACAAGGCCGCGGACAAGCCGGCCGCCGCTGCCGAAGCGAAGAAGGAAGAGGCGAAGCCGGCTGCCGCCGCACCGGCTGCGGCCGCAGCGCCCGCGCCGTCGACCGTGAACAAGGGAGACGTAGCGTGGATGCTCACTTCCACGGCGCTGGTGCTAATGATGAGCGTGCCGGCGCTCGCGCTGTTCTACGGCGGCATGGTGCGCTCGAAGAACGCGCTGTCGATGCTGATGCAGGTGTTCGTGGTGTTCTCGCTGGTGACGGTGCTGTGGTGCATCTATGGCTACAGCCTGGCGTTCACCGAGGGCAACGCCTTCTTCGGCGGCTTCGATCGGCTGTTCCTCAAGGGCACGTTCGATTCCGCGAAGGGCGAATTCGCGAACGCCGCGACCTTCAGCAAGGGGGTGGTGATCCCCGAGCTGGTCTACGTCGCCTTCCAGGCGACCTTCGCCGCGATCACCTGCTGCCTGATTCTCGGCGCCCTGGCGGAGCGCGCGAAATTCTCGGCGGTGCTCGCTTTCATCGTGCTGTGGTTCACCTTCAGCTACGCGCCCATCGCCCACATGGTTTGGTTCTGGATGGGCCCGGACGCCTATACCAGCGCGAAGGTGGTCGACGAGATGAATAGCAAGGCCGGCTGGCTCTGGCAGATGGGCGCTCTCGACTTCGCGGGCGGCACGGTGGTGCACATCAACTCGGGCATCGCCGGCCTGGTGGGCGCCTATCTCATCGGCAAGCGCATAGGCTACGGCAAGGAGGCGATGCCGCCGCACAACCTGACGCTCACCATGATCGGCGCCGCGTTGCTCTGGACCGGCTGGTTCGGCTTCAACGCCGGCTCGGCTCTCGAGGCGAACGGCACCGCCGGGCTAGCGTTCATGAACACCTACCTTGCCACCGCGTGCGCGGTCCTGTCGTGGACGTTGGGCGAAGCGCTCTTCAAAGGCAAGCCCTCCATGCTCGGCGCGGCCTCCGGCGCCGTGGCTGGCCTGGTCGCGATCACGCCGGCGGCGGGCAACGTCGGCATTCCGGGCGCTTTCGTCATTGGCCTGGCAGCCGGACTGGTTTGCTTGTGGGGTGTCAGCGGGCTGAAAAGGCTGCTGAGTGCGGATGACTCTCTGGACGTGTTCGGCGTGCACGCCCTCGGCGGGATTCTTGGGGCGCTGCTTACCGGCGTGTTCAACGATCCCTCGCTCGGCGGGCCCGGATTCCCGAACAACTGGTTCGAAATGAAGCCCGGCTTCGAGAGCATCAGCGCGCAGCTCTGGATCCAGGCCAAGGCCGTTGGCGTGACCTTGCTCTGGTCCGGGGTCGTCGCCTTCATCGCCTACAAGCTGGTCGACTTCACCATCGGCTTGCGCGTGAGCGAAGAGGACGAGCGCGAAGGACTGGACACCGCGGCCCACGGCGAGGCGGCCTATCGCATGTAGGAACCCGTTGTGGCAGTAGCAGGACGAAGGGGCGCCGCGGCGCCCCTTTCCTTTTATCCCACGAGCTTCTCGAGCAGCCCAAGGAGCTGCTCCCTTTCGGCGGGCGTGAGGCGCGCCGACACCCGCCGCTCGTGCAGCTGGATGCGGCGTTTCAGCTTCGCGACCAGGCTGCGGCCGGAGGCTGTCAGCCACAGCCCGTTGGTGCGTCGGTCTACCCCGCGCCGGCGCTCGACCAGCCCGCGGCCCTCGAGGACGTGAAGCACGCCAACCATGGTGGAGCGCTCGAGCGAGACCGCCCGCGCCAGCCGGGTTTGTGTCACGCCGGGGTTGGCCTCGACGAGGAGCAGCATGCCGACCCTTCCCGGCGAGAGCTCGGCGACCGTGGCCTGGAAGTCGCGGAACAGCGCCTGCTGCGCGACGCGCAGCCGGTAGCCGAGCAGGCCCGGCAGGATTCCGGGCTTCAAGCCGTCGCGCGCCACCGCTTGACGCCTACTTTGTTTGGACTCCGAACAATTGCTACCATCGTAGCCGCCAGGGCAGGCGCATGCAAATAACCCTCGAGGACGACGGGCGGCGCATTCCGGTCGTGGCCGGTGACACGATTCTCGCGTCCCTGCTGCGCGCCGGGGTGCCGTTTCCGTTTTCCTGTCAGACCGGCAACTGCGGCACCTGCAAGTGCGAGCTCGTGAGCGGCGAGGTGGTGGAGCTCGAGCGCTCGGAACATGCGCTGGCGCCGGAGGAGCGCGCCAGGGGCATCGTCCTCGCGTGCCGCAGCGAGGTGCGCGGCGACACCACGGTGCGCCTGATCGAGCCGGGCGGATGAACGGCGCGGAGCTGCTGCTCGGAAAGGAAGCGCTGGCGCGGCACGGCAGCCGTATCGCGCTCATCTGCGGTGAGGAAAGCCTTACTTTCGCGGAGCTCGCCGCGCGCGTCGCGCGCGCCGCCGGAGCGTTGGCGGCGCTCGGCGTGCGCCCCGGAGACCGCGTGCTGTTTCTCATGCGCGACACGCCCGATTTCGCGGTTGCCTGGCTCGGCGCCGTCCGCGCCGGCGCCGTCGCGGTCGCGCTGAACGACAAGCTCTCCGATGCCGAGCTCGAGCATGCGGCCGTGGACAGCCGCCCGAGCCTTTCAATCTTCGACCGGGAATTCAGCCACCGGAGTTTCGCCAGGATGAAGCCGATGCTCGCATCGCTCTTTGCAGACCATGCAGCGAGCGCTCCCGCCGCTGCGGCGTTCGACGCCGCGGCCGAAGCGCCGGCCTTCATGCTCTATTCCTCGGGCACCACCGGCCGGCCCAAAGGCATCGTGCATGCGCACCGTGGCTTCACCTCGCTCGGCCTCGCGTTCCGCTGCATCGGGATAGGCGCGGGCGAGCGCGTGTTCAGCACCTCGAAGTTCTTCTTCGCCTACGGGCTCGAGCACGGGTTGCTCGCGGCGCTTGCGCACGGCGCGACCGCAGTAGTCCATCCCGGCTGGCCAGACGCCGATGCCGTAATCGAGATCGTCGCGCGTCATCGGCCGGCGGCGCTCTTCAGTGTGCCAACGGTGTACCGCCGGCTCCTCGCCCAGCCGGCGGAGCGTCTGGCGCCGTTCGCCGCGGTGCGCCGCTTCGTCGCCGCCGGGGAGCGGCTTTCGAGGCAGCTGGTCGAGCAATGGCGCGGCGCGCTCGGCGGCGAGCTGCTCAATCTCTACGGCATGTCCGAGACGTTCTGCGCCTGCATGATGACGCCGCCGGGCGCTTCGGATGGAATGCGCACCGGCGTGCCGCTCGATGGGGTCCAGGTCCAGCTGCGCGATTCGAGCGGCCATGCGCCGGCGGCGGGCGAACCGGGCGTCCTCTGGATCCGGCATCCGGCGCAGGCAACTGGCTATTCCAATCTTCCGCGCGACACCGAGGCGCAGTTTCGCGACGGCTGGTTCTGCAGCCGCGATCTGTTCGTGCGCGACGCTCAGGGGTACTACGTCCACCAGGGCCGATCCGACGAGCTTCTCAAGGTTGCCGGCCAGTGGGTGCAGCCCGGCGAATTGGAAGCGGTCGCGGTGCAGCAGGCAGCGGTCGCGGAGGCCGCTTGCGTGCCGGTGGCCGATGCCGACGGACTGGAGCGCCTCGCGCTTTTCGTGACTGCGAGCAGCGATCCGGCTGCGGCGCAGCGCGCCGCGCAGGAAGCGTGCGAGCGCCTGCTGCCGCGCCACAAGCGGCCGAAGTGGGTGCGCGCGGTCGACGAGCTGCCGCGCACCGCGACCGGCAAAGTGCAGCGCTTCAAGCTGCGCGAAATCCTGGCGCGCGAGCTCTCGGCCAAGGACTAAAATCCGGGGTTCCCTTCTTCGAGGCACTCCATGGCTCACGTCATCCCGCTCTGGACCCCGCCGGCGCTGCCGGTGGCCGGGTCTTCCGACAGCTTTCCCGTGCGGCGCATCTTCTGCGTCGGACGCAACTACGCCGAGCACCAGAAGGAAATGGGCGGCGACGGCCGCGAGCAGCCGTTCTTCTTCCTGAAGAGCGAGTTCGCTCTGATTCCGAGGGGCGGCACGGTCCACTACCCGGCGAAGACCTCGAACTACCACTATGAGACCGAGCTCGTCGTCGCGCTGGCGAAGGGCGGACGCCGCATCGACGCCAAGCGCGCCAACGACTACGTCTACGGATACGCCGTGGGCTTCGACATGACGCGCCGCGACCTGCAGCAATGGGGCAAGGACCACGGACGCCCGTGGGACTTCGGCAAGAACTTCGACGAGTCTGCGCCGTGCAGCGAGCTGGTGCCGGCCTCCAAGATCGGTCATCCGTCCAAGGGCGCGATCTGGCTCAACGTGAACGGCAAGCAACGCCAGAAGGCCGACCTTTCGGACATGATCTGGTCGGTTCCCGAGCAGATCGCCTACCTCTCCGATCACTACACGCTCGAGCCGGGCGACGTGATCTTCACCGGCACGCCCGCGGGCGTCGGCCCGGTAAAGCCCGGCGACGAGCTGCTCGCGGGAATCGACACCGTAGGCGAACTCAAGGTGAAAATCGCCCCGGCTCTATAGCCGCAGGCGATTCTCTTGCTCAAGCTCTACACTTACTTTCGGAGCTCGGCCGCGTTTCGGGTACGGATCGCGCTGAACCTGAAAGGCCTGGCCTACGACCCGCTGTTCGTCCATCTGCCCAAGGGTGAGCACCGCAGGCCGGAGTACGCCGCGGTCGATCCGCAAGCGCTGCTGCCGACGCTCGTCGACGGCGAGCGCGCGTTGTCCCAATCGCTCGCCATCATCGAGTACCTCGAGGAGACGCGGCCCGAGCCGCCGCTCCTCCCAGCAGACGCCGTGGGACGCGCGCACGTGCGCAGCCTTTCGCTACTGGTCGCATGCGAGATCCACCCTCTGAACAACCTGCGCACGCTGCAGCACCTGAAACGCGCGCTCGGCCAGAACGAAGAGCAGATCAACGCCTGGTACCGGCACTGGATTGCCGACGGCTTCGCGAAGCTCGAGGCCGACCTGAATCGGGATAGAAGCAGCGGCGCTGCCGGCCGGTTCTGCTACGGAGATGCGCCGACGATGGCCGACTGCTGCCTCGTGCCGCAGGTATTCAACGCCAAGCGCTACTCGGCCGATCTCGGCCCTTACCCGACGCTGATGCGCATCTTCGATGCCTGCATGAAGCTCGAGGCATTCGACCGCGCCCAGCCCTCCAAGCAACCCGACGCGGAATAAGCTTCGACTGAGTCTCGAGCTCATCTTTTCGGACGAGCGATGCGCCCAGGCGCTCTCCGACGAGCGCTACGTCGCCGCCATGGTTCGCTTCGAGGTCGCGCTTGCCGCGGCAAGTGCCCGCCATGCAGTCATCCCCGCTTCGCATGCCGACGTGATCGCCAAGGTTTGCGGCGACGCTTCCTTCGACGCGCCGGCGCTGGCGAGGCAGGCGCGGATCGCCGGAGCCCTCGCGATTCCGTTCGTAAAGGCCCTCACGGAGAAGGTGGCCGCGGTGTCGCACGAAGCAGCGCGCTACGTACACTTCGGCGCAACCAGTCAGGACGTCATGGACACCGCGGCCGTGCTTTGCCTGCGGGAGGCGTGCGAGCGGATTTCCGCTCTGGCCGTGGCCTTGGGCGATGCGAGTGCCGCGCTCGCAAAACGTCATCGCGCGACGCCCATGGTTGCGCGCACTCTGCTGCAGCCGGCCGTGCCGGTCCCGTTCGGGTGGAAGGCCGCGATGTGGCTCGCGCCGGTGGCGCGCTCCTATCCCCGTTTCCGCGGCGCCGCGGCGCAAGCGTGCGTGCTCCAGTTCGGCGGCGCGGCAGGCACACTCGCGGCATTTCGAGACAAGGCGAGCGAAGTCGCGCGGGGGCTGGGCGAGGAGCTTGGTCTGGATACCGTGGTCACCTGGCACAGCGCCCGCGACGGCTTCGCTCGGCTCGGAGCCGAAACCGCGGTCCTGACCGGACTCGCTGCGAAAATCGCCCGCGACGTCGCGCTGCTCGCCCAGCCCGAGATCGGCGAGGCTGCCGAGCCGCCGCTCGAGGGCCGGGGCGGCTCGTCGAGCATGCCGCACAAGCGCAATCCCGCCGGCTGCCTGCTCGCGCTCGAGGCCGCGGCGCGCGCCCCTGGCCTCGCTGCCACGCTCCTCGGCCAGCTCGCACCCGAGCACGAGCGCGGACTCGGGCAGTGGCAGTCGCAGTGGTTCACACTGCGCGAGCTCGCCTGCGCCGGCGCCAGTGCGCTCGCGGCGATGTCCGAGGTACTGGGAGGTCTCGACGTCGATCCGAAGGCGATGGCCGCGAACCTGGAGCGCACGAACGGACTCGTGTTCTCCGAGGCTCTGGCCTCGCGCGTGTCACGCCCGGTCGCGGACCGGCTCTGCGAGCGGGCGCTGCGCGAGGGACGCCATCTGCTCGAGGTCGCGCGCGCCGACGCCGATGTCAAGAAACAGCTGAAGAAGGGGGAGCTCGAGGCGCTGTTCGATCCGCAAGGCCAGTTCGGCGCGGCGCCCGCCATGATCGAGCGCGTGCTTGCCGAGTGGGCTACTGCGCGCGAAACCGCTGCTTGAGCTCTTCCGGAATGGCCTCACCCCTCATCGGCGTGCCCGGCCCGTTGACGTGGCGGCCCCAGACGCGGGTCTCCTTCGCCTTGGCGAGCGTCGTGCCGTCGCTGCGCACCACGTCGTGCTCCACGACGAAGGACTTGCCCCCGAACCGCGTGATGCGCGAGCGCACCTCGCAGCGGTCGCCGTTCTCGGCGGGAAACAGAAACTGGCATTCCGCGGACACGAGCGGCATCGCCATGTGCTGCGCCCGCATCCATTTCGGGCTGTAGCCGACGGCATCGAACAGCGCCCAGCTCGCGGCATCGATCCAGCGGAAGTAGGTGGGGTAGAAGATGATGCCGGCCGGGTCGCAGTCTCCCCACTGCACCTGGCACGCAAACACGCTGACGATGGACTTGAAATCGTCGCCCTTCATGCTCGGCCGCGGCTCCTCATAAGCGCAGCGGATTATAGGTCAGACGATTGACGCAGCGCCGCAACAATGGGCAGAATCCCACTCCTGCACCACGCGCCGATTTGATGTTCAGCTTGCGGGCGCGCAACAAATGCCGCTAAAGAGACGTGCCATCGAAGCCCGTTTCTGCACAAGCTGAACGGGCTTTTTTTATTTGGGGCCGCATGCTGCTGGAGCAATTGCTGGCAAGGCGAATCGCGCTCCTGGACGGGGCGATGGGCACCATGATCCAGGCCGCGCGCCTCGCCGAGGAGGACTACCGCGGGGCGCGCTTCCAGGCCTGGGAGCGGGAGCTGCGCGGCAACAACGACCTGCTGTCGCTCACCCAGCCGCGGCTGGTGCGCGATATTCACTGGCAGTACCTCGAAGCTGGCGCCGACATTCTCGAGACCAACACCTTCAACTCGACCTCGGTCGCGCTCGCCGACTACGGCATGGAGCGCCTCGCCCGCGAATTCAATACGGCGGCGGCGCTCCTCGCCCGGGACGCCGTGCGGGACTGGCAGGCCCGTCACCCCGGCGAGGCGCGCTTCGTCGCCGGCGTTCTCGGCCCGACGAACAAGACCGCCTCGCTCTCGCCGGACGTGAACGACCCGGGATATCGCGCGGTCAGCTTCGACCAGCTGGTCGCGGCCTATGGGGAGGCGGTGGACGGGCTGCTCGAGGGCGGGGTCGACCTGCTGCTGGTCGAAACCATCTTCGATACGCTGAACGCCAAGGCCGCGCTGGTGGCGATCGAAAACGCGTTCGAAGCCGGCCGCACGCGCCTCCCGGTGCTGATCTCCGGCACGATCACCGACGCGTCCGGCCGCACGCTGTCCGGACAGACGACCGAGGCCTTCTACAACTCGGTGCGTCACGCGCGTCCCCTGGCGGTAGGCCTCAACTGCGCGCTCGGCGCGCACGAGCTGAGGCCGTACGTCGAGGAGCTCGCGCGGATCGCCGAGACGGGCGTCTGCTGCCATCCCAACGCCGGTCTGCCGAACGCGTTCGGCGAGTACGAGGACACGCCCGAATCGATGTCGCGCCAGATCGGCGAATGGGCACGCGCCGGATGGCTCAACCTCGCCGGCGGCTGCTGCGGCACCACGCCCGAGCATATCCGCGCCGTAGCGGAGACGCTGCGCGGGGTGGCGCCGCGCAAGCAGTTGGAGCGCTCGCGCGCGCTGCGGCTCGCCGGCATGGAGGCGTGCAACATCGACGAGCGGTCGCTGTTCGTCAACGTCGGCGAGCGCACCAACGTAACCGGGTCGAAAGCATTCGCGCGCCTGGTGCTGGCGGACGACTATCCCGGCGCGCTCGCCGTCGCGCGCCAGCAGGTCGAGAACGGCGCCCAGGTCATCGACGTCAACATGGACGAGGCGATGCTCGACTCGGAGAAGGCGATGACGACCTTCCTCAACCTGGTCGCCGCCGAGCCCGACATCGCTCGCGTACCGGTCATGATCGACAGCTCCAAGTGGAGCGTGATCGAAGCCGGGCTGAAATGCGTGCAGGGCAAGCCGATCGTCAACTCGATCTCGATGAAGGAGGGCGAAGCCGAGTTCCTGCGCCAGGCGCGCCTGGCGCGCAAGTACGGCGCGGCAGTAGTGGTGATGGCGTTCGACGAAAAAGGCCAGGCCGACACGCTGGCACGGCGCACCGAGGTATGCGAGCGCGCCTACAGGCTGCTCACCGAAGCGGTGGGAATGCCGCCCGAAGACATCGTTTTCGACCCGAACATCTTCGCCGTGGCCACCGGGTTGGAGGAGCATGCGACCTACGGCATCGACTACATCGAGGCCGTGCGCTGGATCCGCCAGAACCTGCCGCATGCCAAGGTCTCGGGCGGCGTCTCCAACTTCTCGTTCTCGTTCCGCGGCAACGATCCGGTGCGCGAGGCGATGCATACCGCGTTCCTGTACCACGCGATCCGCGCGGGCATGACGATGGGCATCGTCAACGCCGGCCAGCTCGGCGTCTACGAGAAGCTCGACCCGGCGCTGCGCGAGCTGGTCGAGGACGTCATCTTCAACCGGCGCCCGGACGCGACCGAGCGGCTGGTGGAGCGCGCAGCGAGCTTCAAGGCGGACGCGAAGGAGGCTGCGCGCGGCGAGGCCTGGCGCGCGGGCAGCGTGGAGGAACGCCTGTCGCATGCGCTCGTCAACGGCATTTCCACGTACGTCGTCGCCGACACCGAGGAGGCGCGCCTCAAGTACCCACAGCCGATCCGGGTGATCGAGGGCCCGCTCATGGACGGCATGAACGTGGTCGGGGATCTCTTCGGCGCCGGCAAGATGTTCCTCCCGCAGGTGGTGAAGTCCGCACGGGTGATGAAGCAGGCGGTCGCGCACCTCGTCCCCTTCATCGAAGCCGACAAGGCGAAGAGCGGGGAGGCGGGACGCAGCAAGGGCCGGATCGTGATTGCCACCGTGAAGGGCGACGTACACGACATCGGCAAGAACATCGTGGCGGTGGTCCTGCAATGCAACAACTACGAGGTCGTGAACCTGGGGGTCATGGTGCCGGCGCAGACGATCCTCGAGGCCGCCGCGCGGGAGAACGCGGACGTGATCGGCCTGTCGGGGCTGATCACGCCGTCGCTCGAGGAGATGAGCCACGTCGCGCGAGAAATGGAGCGCGCTGGGCTGAAGCTGCCGCTGCTGATCGGCGGCGCGACCACCTCTCGCACGCACACCGCGGTCAAGATCGCACCGAACTACTCCGGAGCGGTGGTGTACGTGCCCGATGCCTCGCGCAGCGTGCCGGTAGTGCAATCGCTGCTGTCGGAAGCCGGCGCGCGCTTCGTCTCGGAGGTGCGCGCCGACTACGACAGGATCCGCGACCAGCATCGCGACAAGAAGGGCCCCGGGCCGCTGCATCCCATCGCAGAGGCGCGCCGCCTCGGCCATGCCACCGACTGGGAGAGCTACGTGCCTCCCGCGCCGCGCACATCGGGCGTGACGGTGATGCGCAACTATCCGCTCGCCGAGCTGGTCGACTACATCGACTGGTCGCCGTTCTTCCAGGCCTGGGAGCTCTCCGGACCGTACCCGAAAATCCTGCAGGACCCGGTCGTAGGGGAGGCCGCGCGCAAGCTCTTCGGCGAGGCGCAGGAAATGCTCGGCCGCATCGTGCGCGAGGGCTGGGTCGTCGCGAACGGCGTATTCGGGCTGTATCCCGCGGCGCGCGTGAACGGGGACGACGTCGAGGTCTACCGCGACGAGGCGCGCGCCGAGCGTCTCATGACCTGGCACAACCTGCGGCAGCAGAACCAGAAGCCCGCCGGACGCGCCAACCTGTGCCTCGCCGACTTCGTCGCGCCGAAGGAGGCGGGCGTCGCCGACTGGATCGGCGCCTTCGCCGTCTGCGCCGGCGGCATCGACGAGCGCGTGGCGGCTTTCGAGGCGGCCAACGACGACTACAACGCGATCATGCTCAAGGTGCTCGCCGACCGCTTCGCCGAGGCATTCGCCGAGCGGCTGCACGAGCGCGTGCGCCGGGAGTTCTGGGGTTACGCGCCCGAAGAGCGCCTCGCCAAAGGAGAGCTCATCGCCGAGGCGTACCGCGGCATCCGCCCCGCGCCTGGCTATCCTGCGTGCCCGGACCACACTGCGAAAGGGCCGCTCTTTCGCCTGCTCGACGCCGAGCGCAACGCCGGCATGAGGCTCACCGAATCGTTCGCCATGTGGCCGCCGGCGGCGGTCTCCGGCTTCTACCTCTCGCATCCCGAGTCGACTTATTTCGCGGTCGGCAAGGTCGGCCGCGATCAGGTCGAGGACTACGCGCGCCGCAGCGGCCTGCCGCTGTCCGAGGCCGAGAAATGGCTTGCGCCGTATCTCGCCTACGAGCCGGAGACCGTGCCGCTATAATGCGCGCATGGGTAAAGGCGACAAACGCACGCGGCGCGGCAAGATCTACAAAGGCAGCTACGGCAGGAAGCGCCCGCACCGCGCGAAGAAAAGCACCAAGAAACCGGCCTGAAGGTTTTCCTGGCACTCGGCGCGCTCGCCGCCGCGGCTGCGGTCGCGCTGGGCGCGTTCGGCGCTCACGCGCTCAAGGCGCGGCTTTCCCCGGAGCTGCTCGGCGTGTGGCAGACCGCGGTCCAGTATCACGCCTGGCATGCCTTGGGTCTTCTACTGGTTGGCCTCGCGGGCTTCCACGTTGAGGGAAGCTGGATCAGAGCGGCGGGTTGGCTCCTCCTCGCCGGCATCGTGCTCTTCTCAGGGAGCCTCTACGCGCTCGCGCTAGGCGCACCCCGCGGGCTGGGCGCGGTGACCCCGCTTGGGGGAGCGATGTTCATACTAGGCTGGACCGCTTTCGCGATCGGCGTCATTTCCGCCAGAACGCCGGCGTAAGGACCACGAGCAGCGTGAAGAGCTCCAGCCGTCCGAGCAGCATGGCAAAGCTGCAGATCCAAGTCTGGGTGTCGGTCAGATTGGCGTAGGTGGTGGCCGGGCCCACCTCGCCGAGCCCCGGCCCGGTGTTGTTGAGCGAGGCGACCGCCGCCGAGAACGCCGATACCACGTCGAGCCCAGACGCGGTAAGCAGCAGCGTCAGCGCGATCACGCACGACGAATACATGAAGACATAAGCGAGCACGGCGAACACGGTGGCATTGCTCAAAGGAATCGCGGAGAGCTTCACCGGGTTGGAGATCCGCGGATGAATGGTTCGCAGCAGCTCCCGCCAGATCTGCTTGAACAGGATCTGCGCTCGGATCATCTTGATCCCGCTGCCGGTCGAGCCCGAGCAGCTTGCGAAGCTGGAAAGGAACAGCATGATGAGCGGCGCAAAGATCGGCCACTGGCCGTAGTCGGTGCTCGCGTAGCCGGTGGTGGTGGCGAGCGAAACCACGTTGAACGCCGCATACCGCAGCGCGGTGCCGAAATCGTCGTAGACGCCGGTGAGGAAGAGGTAGCCCGCGACGAGCAGCACGGACAGCGCAACCACCAGCAGCATGGCTTTCACCTCGGGATCCCTTCGGTACGGACCCAGGCTCAGCCGGCGCCAGGCAAGGAAATGGGTGGCGAAATTGATCGCCGCGACCAGCATGAAGACGATCGCCACCGCCTCGATCGCGGGCGAGTCCCAGTGGGCGAAGCTCGCATCGTGGGTCGAGAAGCCGCCGAGACCCATGGTGGTGAAGCCGTGCATCAGGGCGTCGAGCTCATCCATGCCGGCGACCCAGTAGGCGAAGACGCAGGCGAGCGTGAAGCCCACGTACACGAGCCACAGCCCCTTGGCGGTCTCTGCGATGCGAGGCGTGAGCTTGGTGTCCTTCATGGGCGTCGGCGTTTCGGCCTTGAACAGCTGGCTGCCGCCCACTCCGAGCAGCGGCAGGATCGCGACCGCCAGCACGATCACGCCCATGCCGCCGAGCCAGATCATGAGGCCGCGCCAGATGTTGAGCGAAGGCGGCAGCTCGTCGAGGCCTTCGAGCACCGTCGCGCCGCTCGCGGTGAGCCCGGAGACGGCCTCGAAATAGGCGTCGGTGAAGGACAGGTCCTCGATGCTGAAAAGAAGCGGCAGCGTCGCGAACGCCGGAAGCACCGTCCAAACCAGCGCTACCAGCAGGAAGCCATCGCGCACCTGGAGCTCGCGGCGTTCGCGGAAGGTGGCGAGCCACAGGAGAGCCGCGGCGCCGAGAGTCACGGCGAGCGACCAGCCGAAGGCTCCTCCGGCGCCGTCGTCAAGCAGAAAAGAGATGCCCCACGGCAGCGTCATGCTGGCGGCGAACAGCACCAGCACGCGCGAAAGCACGTTGACGACCGCGACGAAGCGCATCGCCGGCTACATGAAGCGCACGCCGACCTGGAACATGCGCTCCACGCGCGGCAGGTTCTTCTTGTCGGTCACGAACACGATGGCATGGTCCTCGGCCCGGATTAGCGTGTCGTGGTGCGCCATGATCACCTGGCCGCCGCGCACCACCGCGCCGATCGTGGTGCCCGGCGGCAGCTCGATCTCGTCGACCCGCCGATCGGTGAGCTTGCACGACTCGCGGTCGCCGTGCACCACAGCCTCCAGCGCCTCGGCCGCGCCGCGCCGCAGGCTGTGCACCGCGACCACGTCGCCGCGGCGCACGTGCGCGAGCAGCGTGCCGATGGTCGCCTGAGCGGGCGAGATGGCGATGTCGATCTGGCCCGATTGCAGCAGGTCGACGTAGGACTTGCGATTGATGAGCGACACCACGCGGCGAGCGCCCATGCGCTTGGCGAGCAGCGAGCTCATGATGTTGTTCTCGTCGTTGTTGGTCACCGCGACGAACAGGTCCATCTCGGCGATGTTCTCGCTCTCGAGCAGCTCCTCGTCGGTAGTGTCGCCGTTCAGGACCAGCGCTTCGCCAAGGCGCGCCGCGATCAGCTCGCAGCGTCGCTTGTCGCGCTCGATCACCCGCACCGAGTAGCGGTCCTCCAGCGCAACCGCGAGGCGCAGCCCGATGTTGCCGCCGCCGGCGATCATCACGCGCCGCACCGGGCGGTCCATGCGCCGCAGCTCGCGCATGACCTCGCGGATATGCTCGGCGGCCGCGAGGCAGAACACCTCGTCGCCCGCCTCGATGACCGTGTCGCCGTCCGGGACGATCGAGCCGTCGCCGCGGAAGATGGCGACGATGCGCGCGTCCACCCGCGGGATGTGGCGGCGCAGCTCCTTCAGCGGATTGCCGACGAGGGGGCCGCCGGCGAACGCCCGCACCGCAACCAGGCTGACCTTGCCGCCGGCGAAGTCGAGTACCTGGAGCGCCTCCGGGAACTCGACCAGCTTGACGATATAGTCGGTCAGCACCTGCTCGGGGCAGATGGAGAGGTCGACGTCGAAACCGTCCTCGCCCAGCACGCGCTCGTTCGCGAGGTAGTCGGTGGCGCGTATGCGCGCGATGCGGCGCGGGACGTTGAACATGCGGGCGGCGATGCGGCAGGCGACCAGGTTGGTCTCGTCGGACTGGGTGACCGCGACCAGCAGGTCGGCGTCGTCGATGCCGGCCTCGGACAGAACCGAGGGATGCGCGCCGCTGCCGACGACCGTGCGCAGGTCGAGACGCTCCTGCAGCGCGCGCAGGCGCTGCGGCTCGATATCGACGACGGTGATGTCGTTCGCCTCGGAAACCAGGCTCTCGGCAACCGAGCCGCCGACCTGCCCGGCCCCCAGGATCACGATCTTCATTCCTCGCGCCGCCCGACCGGAAGCCCGAGCGCCTTGAGCTTGCGGTAGAGGTGCGTGCGCTCGAGGCCCGAGCGTTCCGCGACGCGCGACATGCTGCCGTGCTCGCGCGAAAGCAGATGCTCGAAGTAGACCCGCTCGAACGCCTCGCGCGCCTCGCGGTAGGGGCGATCGAGCAGCACCTCGGGCAGCGCCCCCGGTACCGCGCGCCCGGCGAGCACGCGTTCGACGTCATCGAGCTGGATCTCCTCGTCGAGCGAGCTGAGCGCCAGATCCTTCACCACGCCCTCGAGCTCGGTCAGGTTGCCGGGCCAGACGTGGTGGCGCAGCGCGTTGAGCGCGGCGATCGAGAGGCGCCGCGGTGGACAGGCGCGCGCCTCCACCACCTGCGCGAGCATGAGCGAGGCGAGGTCGGGCACATCCTCGGCGAATTCGCGCAACGCCGGCAGGCGCAGCGTGAGCTCGGAGAGCCGCGCCCCCAGGTCGGGATCGAACTCGTGCTTCTCCGCCAGGGTCCTTACGTCGAGCGGCGAAAACGACACCAGCCGCACCTTGTGCTTCTCGGCGCGCGTCAGGAGGAACTCGAGGCTGCGCTGCTCGCCGCGCGCCAGCCGGGCGAGGTCGGGGAAGAACAGGATCCCGCCGGTCGCCTTGGCGAGAAGCTCGGAAGGCGGCTCGGCGAGGAGCTCCGCGCCAGACAGGAAGGGCGCGCTCGGCGCGGCAAGGAGCCGGGCGAACAGCTCCGGCCGCATGCCGCGCTCGCCGCGCAGCAGGAGCGGCGCGGCCGCCTGCGCGAGCTGCGCCAGCCGCTTTTTCGCGTCCGCGAGCGCCGGCGAGCGGCCGAGCGCCGAGAGCGCGAGCTGCGGCGCCGCGGCCGCCTCGGGGCTGCGCAGCGCGCGCTTCACGGTGGCGAGGAGCCGCTGCAGCGCCACCGGCTTCTCCAGGAAGTCGAGCGCGCCGATGCGCGTTGCCTCGACCGCGGTCTCGATCGTGGCATGGCCCGACATCATCACCACGGGCATGGTGAGCTGGCCGCTGGCAGCCCATTCCTTCAGCAGCGTGATGCCGTCCGTATCGGGCATCCAGATGTCGAGCAGCACGAGATCGGGCCGGCCGCGTTCGCGCAGCCGGCGCGCGTCGCCGGCGCTCTCTGCGAGCATGACCTGATGGCCCTCATCGGCGAGAATCTCCGACAGCAGCTCGCGGATGCCTACCTCGTCGTCGACTACCAGTATCTGTGCCATGTCTATGCCGCCTTCGCCAGCGGCAGCAGCACGCTGACCGATGCGCCCCGGCTGGGGCGGTTTTCGATCGCGACGCTGCCGTGATGCTCGTCCACGATCTTCTTCACTATGGCGAGCCCCAGGCCCGTGCCGCGGGGCTTGGTGGTGACGTAGGGCTCGAAGATGCGCGCCATTAGCTCCTCCGGGAAGCCGCCGCCGTTGTCGCTCACCGCCAGCCGGACCTTGTCGCCCGCAAGCTCGGTGCGGACTTCGATCGACCCGGCGGCGCCGCGCGCACCCGTATTCTCTAACGAGTCCTGCGCGTTCTGAACCAGGTTATGGATCACCTGGCGGATCTGCGCGCCGTCGGCCCATACCGGCGGCAGCGCATCGTCGAGGCGCTTCACGATCGGCACCGGCGAGTTTTCGTACAGCGCGAGCACGTCGGCGACGAGGCTGTTGAGGTCCAGCCGGGCCGGCGCCGGCGCCGGCAGGCGCGCATAGTCCCGGAAGTCGTCGACCATCGCCTTGAGCGCGGCGACCTGGCTCACGATCGTGCCGGTCGCGCGCCGCAGGGTTTCGGCGTCCTCGCGCGCGAGGCGCTCGCCGAGCTTGACCTCGAGCCGCTCGGCCGAGAGCTGGATCGGCGTGAGAGGATTCTTGATCTCGTGCGCAAGGCGCCGCGCGACCTCGGCCCAGGCGATCGCGCGTTGCGCCTGGATCAGCTGGGTGATGTCATCGAACACCACCACGTAGCCGCCGCCGGTGGCGAGCGGCAGGCGCGCGCCGCGCGCATGGACCGCCTTCCCGTCCCTCAGGGCGAGGTCGAGCTGCCAGTCCCTCGCGCCGTGCTCGAGGAAGCGCTCGCGCATGCGGCTGGCGAAGGCCTCGAGCTCGGCGCCGGCGATCGCGCGCGCGCCGCGATTCGAGATGGTCAGGCCGAGCTCGTGGTCGTACACCAGCACGCCCGCCGACAGGTTGGCCAGGATGTTCTCGAGGTGCGCCTTCGCCGCTTCCAGCGCGGCACGGTTGGATTCGACCACGCGGCGCGCTTCGTCCAGCTGGCGCGTCATCGAGTTGAACGACTCGGTGAGCACGCCGAGCTCGTCGCGGCTCGTCACCGGCGCCTGGCGCGAGAAGTCGCCCCGGGCGACCGCCTGGGTTGCCTGCGCGAGGTTGGCGAGGGGCTCGGCAAGCAGGTTCGATTGCGTGGCCGCTACGGCCACGGCGACGAACAGCGCCATCAGCAGCGCGAAGCTGAGCGTGACCACGTAGATGCGCTTGAGCCCGTCGCGCGAGATCGCGAGCTCGCGGTAATCGCGGTAGGCGGTCTCGACCGCCTCGGCGCTGCGCCCGAACTGCAGCGGGACGGTGTTGCGCAGCTGCAGGTAGCGCGCTTCCTCCGCCAGCCCGCGCGCGGCGAGCGGCAGCACTACGCGCAGCGACAGCGGGCGTCCGGCGACCGAATCGACGGTGGTGTAGCCGCGGTTGGCGCGCGCCTGGCGCAGCAGCTCGCGGCTGGGCAGCTCCGGAACCAGCCGCGTGACGTCGTCGCTCGCGCTCGCGATAAGGCGCCCGCTCGCGGTCACGACTACCGCCTCGGCAACACCCGCCTGGCTGCGCAGGCGCTCGAGGCGCGCCGGCAGCTGCGGCTCGGAGCGCTCGGCGAGCTCGAGCGCCATCGAGCGCGCCTTGCCCTGAAGCTCGAGCATCATCTGGTCGATCGCCTGCTGCGCCAGGTTGATGCCGCCTTCGAGCGCCGCATCGACCTTGACGTCGAACCACGACTCGATCGAGCGGGTGAGAAACTGGACCGACACCGCGTAGACGATCAGGCCCGGCACCACCGCGAGCGCGGCGAAACGGGTCAGCAGGCGCAGCGTCAGCCGCGTGCCGAATACCCGCGCGCGATAGCGCCGCACAATGGCGACGAGCTGGTAAACGACGAGCGCCGCGAGCAGCGCCGCGAGCGCCGCGTTGAGCCCGAGGATGAGCGGATACTGCCGCTCGAACACCGCGGTGTCGCCGCTTGCGGTAGCCAGGAGGAACAGCCCCAGCGCCGCCACCACGCCGCCGATGATCAGCACCCATTTCATCGCGGGGGCGCTCGCTGTAGATCGCGGCTCTCCACCGGCGCCGGCGCCTGCTCGAGGGCGCGCACGGTAAAGCGGTGCCACGCCGAATCGAGGTGCAGGTCGCGCGCGGTGAGGGCGGAAAGCTGGAACGGCTTGGGCAGCAACGATACGTCGTGGCGCATGCGCACCGCCGCCTCGTAATCGCCCGAGAGCGAGACGCTGCGCTCGACCACCAGCCAGTTGCGAACGCGCTTCAACACGTTGAGCGCTTCCTCCAGCGTCGCGAAGTTCTGCTGCAGCAGCCCGGTCGACAGCCGGTACTGCCGCGACAGAGCATGATAGGACAGCCGCACCTGCAGACGCCGCACGGCCGTCGTGTCATCGAACCAGTACCAGCGGCGGCGGATCAGCTCGAACTCCACCCGGAAATAGAGCGGCACGCCGTTCGCCACCACCTCGGCGAGCCGCGGCGTGAGTTCGAAGGCGAAATCGGCGTCGAGCACCAGCCCCTCCTCGGTCGCCCGCAGCGACACATCGCGCACCTCGATCTCGTCGGCACGCGCGGCGCACGCGGCGAACGAGGCGAGGAGCAGGGCGAGTCTCGCGAGAAAGGCGATGCGGTGCATCGCGTTTGCGTCAGGCTTGCTTTTGGATCAGGGCGTAAAAGAACCCGTCGTGCCGGGGGCCCGGCAGCCACTGGCTCTCCTTGCCGTCGGGCAACGGCAGGGACCGCGCGTCCTGCGTGCGCGCGAGGAAAGCTTGCACGACTTCCTGGTTCTCCTGCGGAAATACCGAGCAGGTGACATACAGCAATTTACCATCCGCTGCGAGCAGCTGCCAAAGCGCGCCCAGTATCGCTGCCTGGCGAGTCGCGAACGCCGCGGCATCGGCGGCGCGGCGCAGCCACTTGAGGTCGGGATGGCGCCGCGCGACGCCCGAGGCCGAGCACGGCACGTCGGCAAGAATGCGGTCGAAGGGCGCCCCATCCCACCAGGTCTGCGGCTGCGTGCAATCAGCCGCGCGCACGTCGGCGCTCAAGGACAGCCGCGCCAGGTTGCGCGTCAGGCGCTCGCAGCGCTCAGGGTCCACGTCGAGCGCGGTGAGCGCGACGTCGGCGCGTTCCAGGATATGAGCGCTCTTTCCGCCCGGCGCGGCGCAGGCATCGAGCACGCGCAGCCCCGGCGCGAGATCGAGCAGACCGGCAGCGCGCTGCGCCGCTGCGTCCTGGACCGAGACCTCGCCGCCGGCAAAGCCCGGCAGCCGCTCGACCGGCACCGGCTTGTCGAGCAGAAGCGCTGCATCTCCAGCCGCGCTCGCAGCGATGCCAGCCTCGGCGAGGCGCTGCAAATAATCTGTCGGACCGACCCGGCGCGTATTCACGCGCAGCGTCATCGGCGGATGCGCGTTGCCGGCGGCCAGAATCTCCTCCCAACGCTCGGGATAAGCGCCGCGTACGAGCTCGATCCACCATTGGGGGTGCTGGTAGCGCGCTTCTTCGTTTCCACGCAGACGCGCTTCCACCGCGTCGCGGCTGCGCAGGTACGTGCGCAGCAGTCCGTTCACGTAGTCCTTGGCGGGCCAACGCTCGAGCAGCGCGCAGGCGCGCACACCCTGGTCGACCACCGTGTACTCGGCATAGCGCCCGGATTGCAAGGCGTACAGCGCGCACCACAGAAGACCCTGGACGAGCGGATCGGGCAGCCCGCGGCGCGAAAGCGTGGCGACGATAGCCTGGACGAAACCGTAGCGGCGCAGTGTGCCGTGAGTGAGGTCCAGAAGCGCCGCGCGCGCGCTGTTGTCGGCCTGGGCGCGGCTGAATTGATCGGCCAGACTGCGGCCCGAAGCGACCCGCGCCACCAAGCGTGCCGCATCGCGCAGCGCCGGGGCCAGGGCGGCCGCGGCCTTCATTCGAACCGGGCGCCCGCCGGCAAGGGATGGCCGCGCAGAAAATCGGGCGCGCTGAGGCGACGCCCGCCGGCGCGCTGGAGCTCGAGAATCTCGAGCGCGCCCTGGCCACAGCCGACGACTAGGCTGTCGGAGAGTTCTCCGGGCTTGAGGGCCCCACCAGGGGCCAACCGCGCCTGCCAGATCTTGAGTTCAAGTCCGCCAAAGCGGGTAGAGGCGCCCGGAGCCGGCCGGAAGGCACGCACGGCGCGTTCGAGCACCGCCGCGGGACGCGTCCAATCAAGCCGGGTTTCGCGTTTGTCGACCTTGCTGGCGTAAGTGATTCCTGACTTTTGTTGCGGGGTCGCCACCGAGCGGGATGACTCCACCTGATCGAGGGCCTCAACGATCAGCTCGGCCCCCATCTTCGCCAGCCGGTCGTACAGGCTCGCGGCGTCGTCATCGTCGCGGATGGGCGTCTTGGCCTGCTTCAGCACCGGGCCGGTGTCCAATCCGGCGTCCATCTGCATGATCGATATTCCGGTCTCCGAATCGCCCGCCAGCAATGCCCGCTGGATCGGCGCGGCGCCGCGCCAGCGCGGGAGAAGCGAGGCGTGAATATTGAGGGCGCCGTGCCGGCCGGCCCCGAGCAGCGCCTGGGGCAGGATCAGCCCGTAGGCGGCGACCACCAGGGCGTCCGGTCGCGCTGCCCATACCCGCTCGACGGTTTCTTTGCTTTTGAAGTTGTCAGGTTGGAACACTTCAATGCCGCGCTCGGCGGCAAGACGCTTCACGGGACTCGAGACCGAGCGCAGTCCCCGTCCGGCGGGGCGATCGGGCTGGGTTAGTGCGAGAACAACCTCGTGCCCTGCTGCCAGGAGCCGCGCCAACGCCCGTTCGGCGAACTCGGGCGTGCCGGCGAAGACGAGGCGCAGGAAGGCGCGATCAGGCTGTCTTGCGCAGCTGCTTGGCCAGCTTCGCGCGAATGCGCTGCTGCTTAAGCTGCGACAAGTACTCGATGAACACCTTGCCCTTCAGATGATCCATCTCGTGCTGGATGCAGACCGCCAGCAGCCCCTGAGCCTCGAGCGTGAAGGCGGTGCCGTTCTGGTCATAGGCGCGAACCTTGACCCGCTCGGCACGCTCCACGAGCTCGTAGATGGACGGCACCGAGAGGCAGCCCTCTTCGATGTCGGACACGCCCACCGCCTCCACGATCTCGGGGTTCACGAGAACCACCAGGGAATCGCGCCGCTCGGACACGTCGACCACGATCACCTGCTTATGGACGTCGACCTGGGTCGCGGCGAGACCGATGCCGGGCGCCGCGTACATGGTCTCTGCCATGTCGGCCACGAGCTTCTTCAGGGCCTCGTCGAAGACGGTTACGGAAGCGGCAACCTTGTGGAGCCGGACGTCGGGGTAGCGCAGTATGTTCAAAACAGCCATCTGGGGAGAAATTCGCTTGCTAATTGAATAGATTATATGGACAATCTAACGCAACATATAAACTATTCGGCCTTTGGGTATCGGTTTGGGTACCACTACCTGGGGTCGACAAACCAAAATTTCCAGCCGGTCCAGGATGCCGCAAAAGGGACGGGGTCGCCATGGTCCAGCAATTCCGTAAGTCTATCACAGGGTTCATTTTCTTCGTCACTTGGCTCACCGCCTTCGGGGGCGGCGCCTGGGCCCAGGCCCCGAGTGCGCCGCTCGTACTCAAGGCCGACGCTCCGGACCGTTACGTAGTGGTCCCCGGCGACACACTCTGGGGAATCTCCACGCGCTACACCGATTCTCCTTGGCGCTGGCCTGAGCTTTGGGGCATGAACCGCGAGCAGATCCAGAACCCGCACTTGATTTACCCGGGAATGGTGCTGCTGCTCGACCGCGCCCGCGGCACTCTGTCGATTGCGGGAGCGCCATCGGGAGCGCCCTCGGGAGCGCCCTCGGGAGCTCGCTCGGGCGGGCCCGCCGGTCCTGCGACCTCGGGAGCGCCGCCGAGCGGGACCGTGAAGCTCGCTCCTCGGGCACGCGCCGAGTCGCTCGCGGAGCAGGCGATCCCCGCCATTCCTCCGTCGGCGATCGAGCCGTTCCTCTCCAAGCCCCTCGTGATCGAGCCCGACGGCCTCGACAAGGCGCCCACCATTGTGGCGACCGAGAAGGACCGAGTCGTCCTTGCCGAGGGCAACATCGCTTACGTGCGCGGCATCGCCCAGGCTGGTGAGGAGACTTGGTACGTCTTTCGTCAAGGGGCGCCGCTCGTCGACCCGGATACAAATCGCACCCTCGCGTACGAAGCCATTTACCTAGGCACGGCGCAGGTGACCCGAGCGGGCAATCCCGCGACGGTCTTGCTCACGAGCGCGGTGCAGGAAATCAATGCCGGCGACAGGCTAGTCGCCGCCGTTCCGGTGCAAGCGCCGAGCTACGTGCCGCACGCGCCTTCGGCGCAGCTCCGCGGCCGTGTCATCCGGATCTACGGCAGCGTAGGGCGCGTCGGCGAAGCCGGCCCTCAACAGATCATCAGCATCAATCGCGGTCGGGCCGACGGACTCGAGGTCGGCCATGTGCTCGCGCTCCACTCGCTCGGTGGCACGGTGCGCGACACGACTAAGGGAAGCTACGCGCGCGATGCGCTCATCGCGCTGCCCGACGAGCCCGCCGGTCTGTCGTTTGTGTTTCGCGTCTTCGACCGGGTATCCTACGCGCTGGTCATGCACGTCACGAGGCCGATCAGCCCGCTCGATGTGGTACGCACCCCGTAAGGCGGCATGACGCAGGACCCCGGGCTGGCGAGCTGGCTGCAGCTCACGCTCACACCCGGGCTCGGCGCGGCAAGCCTGCGCGCGATGCTGAAGCAGTTCGGGCTGCCGCAGGCCATCCTCCAGAGAAAGCGTTCCGAGCTCGCGCCATTCGCGTCGGCCCAAGCGCTCGCGGCGCTCGATTCATCCGCGGTACGCGAGGCGGTAACGCGCAGCCTCGAATGGGCCCTCGCGCCCGGGCGCGCGATCATCACGCTCGCCGACGACGACTATCCGCGCAGCCTGCTCGAAATCGCCGATCCGCCTGCGCTGCTCTACGCCGCGGGTCGCGTCGAGCTTGCCTCGCGCCCGGCGCTCGCTGTCGTCGGAAGCCGTAACGCGAGCACCCAAGGCGAGCGCAACGCCGAGAGCTTCGCGCGCGCGCTGAGCGACGCGGGCCTCACGATCGTCTCCGGCCTTGCGCTCGGCATCGATGCCGCCGCCCACCGCGGCGGACTTGCAGGCGCGAGCAGCACCATCGCCATCCTCGGTGCGGGCATCGACGTAGCCTATCCGCAGCGCAACGCGGCACTCGCAACCGAGATCGCGGGCCGCGGGCTGCTGCTTTCGGAGTTCCCTCCCGGCGCCCCGCCTGCGGCGCATCACTTTCCACAGCGCAATCGCCTCATCAGCGGCCTCGCAAAGGGCTGCCTGGTGGTCGAGGCGGCGCTCGCCTCGGGTTCGCTCATCACCGCGCGCGCCGCTGCCGATCAGGGTCGGGAGGTATTCGCGATTCCCGGCTCGATCCATTCGCCGCTGTCCAAGGGCTGCCACGCCCTGATCAAATCGGGGGCGAAGCTGGTCGAGTCGGCAGAGGACGTGCTCGCCGAGCTCGCGGGCTTCCGGCCGAGCGGCTTTGCCTCGACCGTCGCGCCGCGCGACCCCGCGGCCCCCGGCGGGCCCGCCGCGGCGGAGGCGGGCCTGCTCGAGTACATGGGCCACGATCCGGTGGACGTGGATTCGCTCTGCTCGCGCGCCGGACTTTCGGCCGAGCAGGTGGCCGCGCGGCTGCTGCGCCTGGAGCTCGACGGCCGCGTGGCATCGCTACCGGGTGGCCTGTACCAGCGCCTCGAGACGGGAGAGCGCCGGTAAACCCAAACCCCAATGCAGCGTTAATAAGAAGGGAAACGCTTATGTACGACGTCCTCGTCTACGTGTTCGAGAACTGCCAGCAGACCGAAGTCGCGCACGACAGCGACCGCGTGGCGAAGAAGCTGTCTGCGGCCGGCTTCGAGGATTCCGACATCAGCGAAGCACTTCACTGGCTCGCCGGAGTCCTGACCGGGCCGCACGCCGGCCTCGCCACCTTGCCCGACGCGAAGCGATCGTTCCGCGCGTTCGCGCTGCGCGAGATCGCGAAGCTCGACGCTCAATGCCGCGGCTTCCTCATGACGCTCGAGCACTCGGGCATCCTCACTCCGCAGACGCGCGAGCTGGTGCTCGAGCGCTCGCTCGCAGCGTCGGGCGAGACCCTGACGCTGGAGCAGCTCAAGCTGATCGTGCTGATGGTGATGTGGAATCAGCAGGCGGCCGCGAGCCGCCTGATGGCGGAGGATCTCTTCAGCGCGCCGCGCTCCCGGCTGGCGAGCTAGCCCGCGCGTTCTCCACGACGCCCCGGTGGTTGAAGCGGGCGCTCGTTTGCACTTATCATCTGCCGCCTTTCGCCGCATGGGCAAAAAACTCATCATCGCTGAGAAACCGTCGGTCGCGGCCGACATTGCGCGCGCGCTCGGCGGCTTCACGCGCCAGGGCGACTATTTCGAGAGCGACGCGTACGTCCTTTCTTCGGCGGTAGGCCACCTGCTCGAGCTCGCGGTACCCGAAAAGTACGACGTCAAGAAGGGCAAGTGGTCGTTTGCGCGGCTGCCGCTTATTCCGCCGCATTTCGATCTCTCGCCGATCGACAAGAGCAAGGAGCGGCTCAACTTGATCCTGCGCCTGCTCAAGCGCAAGGACGTGAGCGGCCTGGTGAACGCCTGCGACGCGGGACGCGAGGGCGAGCTGATCTTCCGCTATCTCGTGCAGCACGCGAAGGCGAACAAGCCGATCGAGCGACTCTGGCTGCAGTCGATGACCCAGCAGGCGATCCGCGACGGCTTCTCCAAGCTGCGCGCGGACCGCGAAATGCTGCCGCTCGCCGACGCGGCGAAGAGCCGCTCGGAGGCCGACTGGCTGGTCGGCATCAATGGCACGCGCGCGATGACCGCCTTCAATTCGAAGGAGGGCGGCTTCTATCTCACCACCGTCGGCCGGGTGCAGACCCCGACGCTCGCGATTCTCGTCGAGCGCGAGGACAAGATCCGCGCCTTCACGCCGCGCGACTATTGGGAAGTGCACGCGCGCTTCGGGGCCAAGGCGGGCGAGTACGGAGGGCGCTGGTTCGATCCCGAGTTCAAGAAAGACGACGACGCCGAGCGCAAGGCCGAGCGGCTGTGGAGCGCGGACGACGCGGCGGCGATCGTCGCCGCCTGCCGCGGCAAGAAAGGCGTCGCCAGCGAGGAAACCAAGCCCGCGACTCAGCTGTCGCCGCTGCTTTTCGACCTCACCAGCCTGCAGCGCGAGGCGAACGGGCGCTTCGGCTTTCCGGCGCGCATGACGCTGTCGCTCGCGCAGGCGCTCTACGAGAGGCACAAGGTCCTCACCTACCCGCGCACGGACTCGCGCGCGCTGCCCGAGGACTATCTGCCGACGGTGAAGGACACGCTGAAGGCGCTCGGCGAAACGAACGCATTCTCGAGCTTCGCCAAGCAGATCCTCAAGCAGGGCTGGGCCAAGCCGAACAAGCGCATTTTCGACAACACCAAGATCTCGGACCACTTCGCCATCATTCCGACCCTGCAGACGCCGAAGCACCTGAACGAGGCCGAGCAGAAGCTCTACGACATGGTGGTGCGGCGCTTCCTCGCGGTGTTCTATCCGGCCGCCGAGTACCTGCAGACCACGCGCATCACGCGCATGGAGGCGAACTCGACCGCCCATCTTTTCAAGACCGAGGGGCGGGTGCTGCAGAGCGCGGGCTGGCTGGCGGTGTACGGACGCGCGGCGGGCGAAGACAACCAGAACCTGCCGGCGATCGAGCCGGGCGAAAAAGTCCCGGTGCTGGAAGTGAGCGCGCAGGCGAACCAGACCAAGCCCCCGCCGCGCTACACCGAAGCGACGCTCCTCTCCGCCATGGAAGGCGCCGGCAAGCTGGTGGAGGACGACGAGCTGCGCGCCGCCATGGAAGCGAAGGGCCTGGGCACGCCGGCGACCCGCGCCGCCACCATCGAGGGCCTGATCCGCGAGGAGTACGTCAACCGCGACGGGCGGGAGCTGGTGCCCACGCCCAAGGCGTTTTCGCTCCTCTTCGCGCTGCATATGCTGCACATCGTCGAGCTTGCCTCGCCCGAGCTCACCGGCGAGTGGGAGCACAAGCTGAAGCTGATCGAAGCCGGCAAGCTGAAGCGCGACGAGTTCATGAAGGAGATCTCCGAGCTGGTGCGCAAGGTGGTCACGGTCATCAAGACCGGCGAGATCCCCGACGTGGTCTATGCCACCGTGCCGGCCAAGTGTCCCAAGTGCGGCGGCGTGGTGCAGGAGAACTACCGCAAGTTCCAGTGCCAGAAGTGCGACTTCTCGCTCTGGAAGGTCACCTCGGGCCGCGAATGGTCGCCCGACGAAGTCGCCGAGCTCATCACCAAGCGGGTGATCGGCCCGCTGACCGGTTTCCGCAGCCGCATGGGCAAGCCGTTTGCCGCGGTGATGCGCCTCACCGACGACCTGCGCCTCGAGTTCGACTTCGGCCAGGCCTCAGGCGAGGGCGAGGAAGCGCCGGACTTCAGCGGCCAGGAGCCGCTCGGCGCGTGCCCCAAGGACGGCGGCCGGGTGTTCGAGCACGGAATGGCCTACACGTGCGAGAACGCGGTCGGACCCAAGCGCAGCTGCGACTTCCGCTCCGGCCGCATGATCCTGCAGCAGCCGATCGAGCGCGAGCAGATGAAGAAGTTGCTCGAGACCGGGCGCACCGATCTGCTGACCGGGTTCGTGTCCAAGAAAGGACGCCGCTTCAAGGCGTTTCTCGTCAAGCAACCCGACGGTAAGATCGGCTTCGAGTTCCAGCCGCGCGCGCCGAAGGCAGAAAAATCCGAGAAAGCCGAGGAGAAGCCCTCTACACGTCGAGGTTCCGCACCCCGAGCGCGTTCGACTCGATGAACGCGCGGCGCGGCTCGACCTCGTCGCCCATCAGCTTGGTGAAGATCTCGTCGGCGGCGAGGCCGTCCTCGATCTGCACCTTGAGCAGCCGCCGCGTTCCCGGATCCATGGTCGTCTCCCACAGCTGCTCCGGGTTCATCTCGCCGAGGCCCTTGTAGCGCTGCAGCGTGGTGGCCTTCTCCACCTCGCCCAGCAGCCACTTCATCGCCTCCGAGAAGTCGCGCACCGGCTGCTTCTTGTCGCCGCGCTGCACGTACGCGCCGGCGCCGATCAGGCCGCGCAGCATCTCGGCGGTTTGACGGATCTGGGCGTAGTCGCCCGAGTGCACGAACTCGGTGTCGACGGTGGACATGCGCACGTTGCCGTGGCGCGTGCGCTCGATGCGCACCTGGTAGCGCTCGGTCTTCTGGTCGAAGTGGGGCGCCACCGCCACCCCGTCGCCGCCGATCGCCGCCTCGAGCGCTTCGGCCGAGGCCTCGGCGGTCTCGCGGCGGGTGAGGTCGATGCGTGCGCCGGCGAGGATCGCCTGCAGCACCTCGCGATCGATGAGGCGCGACACGCGCCCGATGACCGCCTCGGACAGCAGCAGGGACTTCGCGAGCTGCGCGAGCGCCTCGCCCGCGATCGGCTCGCGCCCCGCGCCGGGATGCAGCGCCGCGTCGACCAGCGCCTGGCGGAGCATGAACTCGTTCAGCTCGTGCTCGTCCTTGAGATAGCGCTCCTCCTTGCCGAGCTTGGCGCGGTAGAGCGGCGGCTGCGCGATGTAGATGTGGCCGCGCTCCACCAGCTCCGGCATCTGGCGGTAGAAGAAGGTGAGCAGCAGCGTGCGGATATGCGAGCCGTCGACGTCGGCGTCGGTCATGATGATGATGCGGTGGTAGCGCAGCTTGTCGGCGTTGTACTCCTCCTTGCCGATGCCGCAGCCCAGCGCCGTGATCAGGGTCGCGATCTCGGCCGACGACAGGAGCTTGTCGAAGCGCGCGCGCTCCACGTTGAGGATCTTGCCCTTCAATGGCAGGATCGCCTGGAACTTGCGGTCGCGCCCCTGCTTGGCCGAGCCGCCGGCCGAGTCGCCCTCGACCAGATAGAGCTCGCATAGCGCGGGGTCGCGCTCCTGGCAGTCGGCGAGCTTGCCAGGCAGCCCCATGCCGTCCAGCACGCCCTTGCGCCGAGTCATCTCGCGCGCTTTCCGCGCGGCTTCCCGGGCCGCCGCGGCTTCGACGATTTTTACCGTGATGGTGCGCGCGTCCGCGGGACGCTCGTCGAGGAACTCGCGCAGGCGCTCCGCCACGATCTCTTCGACCACCGGGCGCACCTCGGAGGACACCAGCTTCTCCTTGGTCTGCGACGAGAACTTCGGCTCGGGCACCTTCACCGAAAGCACGCAGGCGAGCCCCTCGCGCATGTCGTCGCCGGTGGTCTCGACCTTGGCCTTCTTCGCGATCTCGTTTTCCTCGATGTACTTGTTGAGCACGCGGGTCATCGCCGCGCGCAGCCCGGTAAGGTGCGTGCCGCCGTCCTTCTGCGGAATATTGTTGGTGAAGCACAGAACGCTCTCCTGGTAGGAGTCGTTCCACTGCATCGACACTTCGACCGTGATCCCGTCCTTCTCGCCTACGCCGTGGAACACGTTCGAATGCAGCACGTTCTTCGCGCGGTTCATGTACTCGACGAAGCCCTTGACGCCGCCCGAGAAGGCGAAGTTCTCCTCCTTGCCGGCGCGCTGGTCGATGAGCACGATCTTGACGCCGTTGTTCAGGAACGAAAGCTCGCGCAGGCGCCGCGCCAGGATGTCGTAGTGGTAGTCGATCGAGCCGAAGGTCGCGCGCGAGGCCAGGAAGTGCACCTCGGTGCCGCGGCGCTCGGTGCGGCCCGTCTGCTTCAGCGCTCCCACCGCCGCTCCGTCGCGAAACTCCATCTGGTGAACGACGCCTTCGCGCCAGATCGTGAGGCGCAGCCACTCGGACAGCGCGTTGACCACCGACACGCCGACGCCGTGCAGGCCGCCCGACACCTTGTACGAGTTGGAGTCGAACTTGCCGCCGGCGTGCAGCTCCGTCATGACGATCTCGGCGGCGGAGCGCTTGGCCTCGTCGTCGTCCTTGACCCCGGTGGGGATGCCGCGGCCGTTATCGAGCACCGATATCGAGTTGTCGGTATGGATGGTGACCACGATCTCGTCGCAGAAGCCGGCCAGGGCTTCGTCGACCGCGTTGTCCACGACCTCGAACACCATGTGATGCAGGCCGGTGCCGTCGGAGGTGTCGCCGATGTACATGCCGGGGCGCTTGCGCACCGCCTCGAGGCCCTTCAGGACCTTGATCGAGTCCGAGCCGTACTCGTTGGCCTCGGGCTTTTCCGGCCTCTCGGACTTTTCCGGCTGCTCTGGTTTTTCCTGTTCGGACAAAGCGCTAGATCCTCATCGGCATGACGACGTATTTGAAATCCTTCTCCGAGGCATACGAGATCAGCGCGCTCGACGAAGAGTCGCCGAATGCGCACTCGACCTCGGCCCCGGGCACATTGTTCAGGACATCGAGCAGGTAGTTGACGTTGAAGCCGATGTCGAGCGCGTCGCCGGAGTACTTCACTTCCACCTCCTCGTGCGCCTCCTCCTGCTCGGCGTTGGAGGACACGATCTTCAGGCTGCCTTCTCCCAGCACCCAGCGCACCCCGCGGAACTTCTCGTTCGAGAGGATCGCCGCGCGCAGCAGCGCCTGGCGCAGCGGCTCGCGTTCGACCTGCAGCCTGTTCTTGTGCTGCGCCGGGATCACGCGCGTGTAGTCCGGGAACTTGCCGTCGACGAGCTTCGACACCAGCTCGACCGAGCCGAAGCTGAACGCCGCCTGAGTGGAAGAAAGCTGGATGCTCACTTCGTCCTCGCTGTCGGCGAGCAGCTTCGAGAGCTCGAGAACCGTCTTTCGCGGCACGATGACTTCCTGGCGCGGCAGGTCAGCCGCCAGCTTGAGGGTGGCAAGCGCGAGGCGGTGCCCGTCGGTGGCGACGAGCTTCAGGCTGCGGTCTTCCACCACCATCAGCAGCCCGTTCAGGTAATAGCGGATGTCCTGCTGCGCCATGGCGTACTGCACCAGCGAGAGCAGGCGCCGCAGCGCCCTTTGCTCAAGCTTGAAGCGCGCCGCCTCCCCGGCGGGCTTGGCGAGCCTGGGGAAGTCCTCTGCCGGAAGGCTCTGCAGGGAGAATCGGCTTCGGCCGGCCTTGACCACGAGCCTCTTGTCCTGCTGCTGCAGGGTCACTTCGGCAGGCTCCGGCAATGCCCGCAGGATGTCGAGGAGCTTGCGCGCGCCGACGGTGATGGAATGGGATTCGGCGGCGGCCTCGAGACCGCTCTTTGCGACGATCTGGATCTCGATGTCGGTCGCGAGGAACGAAAGGTTGCCGCCGACACGCTCGATCAGCACGTTCGACAGGATCGGCAGAGTGTGGCGGCGCTCGATGATCCCGCTGACGGCGGAAAGGGGTACGAGGATCTCGTCGCGCTTCGCTTTGACCAGAACCATTGTTCGTTACCTCTATATCAATAACTAGTAATAGGTAATAGAGGCGCCGCCGGCACGGGGTAACGCGGAAACGTGCTTGCGAGGCAATGGCTTAGCCCCTGGGCGAGCCTCTTGGCAAGCTGTGGAGCCGCTGTGCGGCGATGTGGACAGAATTTCGCCATCGCCGCTGCGGCCAAGTTACCCACAGCTTGTCCGGTCTTCGCGCACAGCCTCCTCATCCTTTGAGCACCTGCTCTAGGATGAGGTAGTCGCGATTGAGTCCGGTGTCCTGCTTGCGCAGGCTCGCGATCGTGCGGCAGGCATGCAGAACCGTAGTGTGGTCGCGGTTGCCGAAGGCCTCGCCGATCTCCGGCAGGCTCATCTGAGTGAGGTCCTTGGCGAGCGCCATGGCAACTTGGCGTGGCCGGGCCACGTTGCGGTTGCGCTTTTTCGAGTGCATGTCCGAGATCTTGATCTTGAAGTACTCGGCGACGGTCTTCTGGATCCCTTCGACGCTCACCTGGCGGCTCGCGACGTTGAGGATGTCGCGCAAGGCTTCCTTGGCGAGGTCGAGCGAGAGCTCGCGCGCGTTGAAACGGGCGAAGGCGAGCACCTTCTTCAAGGCGCCCTCGAGCTCGCGCACGTTCGATCGGATGTGCTTGGCGATGAAAAAGGCGATGTCCTCGGACAGCGCAATCGAGTCCGCCTCGGCCTTCTTCAGCACGATCGCCACGCGCATCTCGAGCTCCGGCGGCTCGATCGCCACCGTGAGGCCCCAGCCGAAGCGCGAGATCAGGCGCTCCTCCATGCCGGCGATCTCCTTGGGGTAGGTATCGCAGGTGATCACGATCTGCTTGTGGGCCTCGACCAGGGCGTTGAAGGCGTAGAAGAACTCCTCCTGAGTGCGGCCCTTGTTCGAAAAGAACTGGATGTCGTCGATGAGCAGGAGGTCGAGGGAGTGGTAATAGCGCTTGAACTCGTCGAACGATTTCTGCTGGTAAGCGCGCACTACGTCGGTGACATATTGTTCGGCGTGGCTGTAGCGGATGCGCGCCTGCGGACGAACGTCGGCGAGGTGGTTGCCGATCGCCTGCAGCAGGTGGGTCTTGCCCAGGCCCACTCCCCCGTAAACGAAAAGCGGGTTATAGGAGATGCCGGGGTTCTCGGCGACCTGGATGGCGGCCGCCCGCGCGAGCTGATTCGCCTTGCCGGTCACGAAACTGTCGAAGGTAAAGCCGCGATTGAGCCGCCCGCGTTCTGGGGCGGGAGCGGCTTCCATGCCAACGCGCGCGGGCGCTTGGCTGGCGCGCGGCAGCATGTCTGGCGCGCGCGCCAGCACCAGCCTAAGGCCGAGCTCGCGGCCGCTCGCCTCGGTGGCGAGTCGCTCGATGCGGGCGGCAAAGCGTTCGCGAACGAGCTCGAGCACGAAGCGATTGGGCGCGGCGAGCACCAGGGTGTCGCTCGCCCCGTCGGCCTCCGGCGCGAGCGGCCGAATCCAAGTGTTGAATTGCTGCGCGGGGAGCTCCTGCTCGAGCCGACGCAGGCAAGCATCCCAGAGATTGTCCATCTTGTAATTGGCCCGGTTGGAAGGCCCTAGGTGATTCGCCTAGTCGAGGAGAGAATTTTACCTTCTTGCCTCCCGGTTATCCACAGCGCCGCAGCGCTCCAGACGCGCCGACGACACGCTGACGCACATTTGACAACGCATTGAAGCGCGCGCTCTAATACCGCCCTTTTTCGGATCGGCAATGGCGACGAAGCGGACCTACCAACCCTCCAAGACACGGCGCGCGCGGCGCCACGGTTTTCTAGTGCGCAGCGGCACCCGCGGCGGGCGCGCAGTGCTGCGCAACCGTCGTGCGCGCGGTCGCCGGCGACTCGGGCTCTAACCGCGGACGACAAGCGCTTCGGGCTCGGCGCCGGCCGGCGCCTCACGCGAAAAGCGCAATTCGAACGCCTGCTGCGCGATGGCAGGCAGAAAAAAGTGGCTGGCTATACCTTCTACCTGGAAAGCCGCGATGCGGGCGGTCCGCGCCTCGGGCTGCTGGTGACGCGCAGGCATGCCGCCCGGGCGAGCGAGCGCAACCGCATCAAGCGGTGCATCCGCGAGGCGTTTCGCCTTGAGCAGGACCGGCTCGGCGCGATCAACCTGCTGGTACGGCCGCCCTACGGGGTCGCGCCTTCGTCCCGGATGATTGTGCGCCTGCGCAGTATCCTCGCCACGCTGAGCGCCGCATGAGCGCCCGCCTTCTGCTCGGGGCAGTGAGGGCGTACCAGTGGTGCCTGCGGCCGCTGCTACCGCGCTCCTGCCGCTTTCATCCGAGCTGCTCCGACTACGCGCACGAGGCGCTCACCCGCCACGGCGCCTGGCGCGGCGCCCGGCTGAGCGCCTGGCGGGTTTGCCGCTGCGGCCCTTGGCATCCCGGCGGTTACGACCCGGTGCCGTGACGTGAAGATGGATACCCAAAGACTCATCCTGCTTTTCATCTTCAGCTTTTCGCTGCTGATGCTGTGGGAGGCGTGGGACAAGCAGGGCCGGCCGAAGCCCCCGGCTACGCCGCCCTCCGCGCAGCAGGGGATACCGGCGCCGGCAAAACCCGCTACCCCGGACACGGCCAAACCGGCGGCACCTGCGGCGAGCACCGTACCCGGCGTGGATGCCGCTGCGAAGGGCGAGACGATCCGCATCACGACCGACCTCATGGTGGCCGAGGTAGACACCCTTGGTGGCACGCTGAAGCGCGTGGAGCTTCTCCAGCATAAGGATTCGAAGGATCCGACCAAGCCGTTCGAGCTTCTCGGACCGGAGCACCACTACGAAGCGCAAAGCGGGCTCGCCGGCGACGCCGGGCCCAACCACCGAACGCTGTGGCGCGCGCAACCCGGCGAGCGCGCCCTCGGCCCCGGCCGCGACGCCGTCGAGCTACGACTCTCGGCTTCGAGCAAGGACGGCCTGGAGGTGACCAAGATCTACACGTTCAAGCGCGACAGCTATGTCATCGACATCGCGCTCGAGCTGCGCAACGCGGCCAGCGCGGCGGCCTCAACGTATGCCTATTTCCAGCTCACGCACGACGGCAAGCCGGATATCCCGACGAACAGCGTCGCGTCAACCTTCGGCGCGCAAAGCTTCATCGGCTTCGGCGTGTACACGAACGAGCACAAGTACCAGAAGGTTCACCTGTCGGATCTCGACAAGGGCAAATCCGATCACGTGAAGCAGGCCGACAACGGCTGGCTCGCTTTCGTGCAGCATTACTTCGTCTCGGCGTGGCTCCCGCCCGAGGCGACGCCGCGCGATTACGTCACCGAAAAGCGGCCCGACGGGACTTACGCCGGCCGGCTGATGTTCCCCGCCAGCCTCGCCCCCGGCGCCTCGGCGCGCGTCTCGGCGCCCCTATATGCCGGGCCGCAGGAGCAGCGACGTCTGCGCGCAGCCGCACCCGGGCTCGACCTGGTGGTCGATTACGGGTGGCTAGCGATCATCGCCTGGCCGCTCTTCTGGCTGCTGCAGCAGTATCACAGCCTGAGCGCCAACTGGGGCGTCGCCATCATCCTGCTCACCGTGACGGTCAAGCTGCTCTTCTTCCCGCTTTCCGCGGCGAGCTACAAGTCGATGGCCAAGATGAAGCTGGTCACGCCGCGCCTCACCAAGATCCGCGAGCAGTACGCGCACGATCGCCAGAAGATGAACCAGGCGATGATGGAGCTCTACAAGACCGAGAAGATCAACCCGCTCGGCGGCTGCTTCCCGATCGTGGTGCAGATCCCGGTGTTCATCGCGCTGTATTGGGTGCTGCTCGCGGCGATCGAGCTGCGCCATGCGCCCTTCGTGCTCTGGATCCACGACCTGGCCGCGCTCGATCCCTACTACGTGCTGCCGATCCTCATGACCGCGACCATGGTGCTGCAGACCAAAATGAACCCGGTGCCGCCGGATCCGGTCCAGGCACGGGTGATGAAGTTCATGCCGTTCGTCTTCAGCATCTTCTTCTTTTTCTTCCCCGCCGGTCTGGTGCTCTACTGGCTGGTCAACAACATCCTTTCCATCGCCCAGCAGTGGCAGATCCAGCGCATGTTCGACCGCGACAAGCCTGCCCATGCCAAGCGATGAGGTGAGACAGGACACCATCGCGGCGATCGCCACGCCGCCCGGTCGTGGCGGCATCGGAGTAATTCGCATCTCGGGGCCGAAGGTGCCCGAGATTTCGAATTTGGTCGTGGGCTCCCTGCCGACGCCGCGGGAAGCCCGGCTCGCGCGCTTTCGCGATGTGCGCGGCGAGCCGATCGACGAGGGACTCGCGCTGTATTTCCCTGCGCCGAATTCCTACACCGGGGACGCGGTGCTCGAGCTGCACGGCCATGGCGGTCCGGTAGTGATGCAGGCGCTGCTGCGCGCGTGCCTCGACGCCGGGGCGAGGCTCGCGCAGCCCGGGGAGTTCACGCGGCGCGCGTTCCTCGAAGGCAAGCTCGACCTGGCGCAGGCCGAAGCGGTGGCCGACCTGATCGAGGCCTCGAGCGAGCAGGCCGCGCGCGCCGCCCTGCGCTCTCTCAGCGGAGAATTTTCGGCGGCGATCCAGGCTCTCGCTTCGCGGCTGGTCGAGCTGCGCGCGCTCACCGAGGCGATGCTCGATTTTCCCGAGGAGGAAGTGGATGTCGTGCATCGCGTGGATGCGACGTCCCGCTTGCACGGCATAGGAAAGGCTCTCGACGAAGTCCTTGCCAAGAGCCGCGAAGGAAGCCTTTTGCGCAGCGGCATTCACGTCGTGCTCGCGGGGCGCCCCAACGTCGGAAAATCGAGCCTGCTCAACCGCCTCGCCGGCGAGGAGCGCGCGATCGTCACGCCAATCGCCGGCACGACGCGCGATGCGCTGCGCGAGCCGATCCAGATCGAGGGCGTGCCGCTCACGCTGGTCGATACCGCCGGACTGCGCGAGTCGGCAGACGAGCTCGAGCGGCTCGGCGTCGAGCGCACGCGGCGCGAGCTCGCGCAGGCCGATCTCGTCCTGGTGGTAGAGGAGGCTGGCGGGGCGCCGCCGTCGCTGCCCCCGATTGCACCGCAGGCCGAACGGATCCTGGTCTACAACAAGCTCGACCTCGCGCCGCGCTTCGAGCGGCCGCAGGGCGCGCTCGCGGTCTCGGCGAAGACCGGACAGGGCCTCGAAGAGCTGCGCGCCGCCATCCTCGCGGCGGCCGGTTGGTCCGCCACCGGCGAGTCGGTGTTTCTCGCGCGCGAGCGCCATCTGCGCGCGCTTGAAAAAGCGCGCGGCCATATCGACGCCGCGCGCCGCGAGCTCGACCGCTGCGAGGTCTTTGCCGAGGAGCTGCGCCTCGCCCACGCCGCGCTCGGCGCGATCACCGGCGAATTCACCTCGGACGACCTGCTCGGCGAGATCTTCGGCCGGTTCTGCATCGGCAAGTGACCATGGGCAAGTGAGACCTGCGCGCGACAGCTGGGTCAACCCGGCCCTCGCGCTCGTGCTGTGCGCGGCCGTAGGCAGCGCGTTCGCATGGCTCAGGATGCCGCTACCGTGGATGACCGGCCCGCTCCTTGCGATGGCGGCGTGCAATTTTGCCGGCGCCGAGCTGCGCAGTCCGCCTGGCGCGCGGGCGGTGGGGCAGATCATCATCGGAACTGCGCTCGGGCTCTATTTCACCCCGGTGGTGGGGCGCGAAGTGAGTGCGCATTGGTGGCTGCTGCTGGCGGCCGCGGTGGTTGCCATCTTCCTGGGGGTTCTCGGCGGCTGGGTTCTCAGCCGCGCTTCCGGCGTCGATGCGAAAACCGCGTTCTTCGCCAGCGTCCCCGGCGGCGCTGTGGAGATGGCGATCCTCGGGGAGCGCTTCCACGCTCGCGTCGATCGAATCGCGCTCGCGCAATCGCTGCGCGTGCTCATCGTGGTGATCGCGGTGCCGTTCGCGATGACCTATTCCGGCGCGCATGGCGCCGACACCTACGCGCAAGTCGCGGTGCCGCTGCGCTGGCAGGGTCTCGCCAGCCTGCTTGCCGTGGGATCGGTGGCGGCCCTGCTGCTCAGCCGGCTGCGCGTGCCGAACGCCTTTTTCTTCGGGCCGCTCGCCACGACGATCGCGCTCACGGTAAACGGCGTGGAGCTCTCGTCGTTGCCCACGGCGCTCACCAGCCCGGCGCAGATGCTGCTTGGATGCGCGCTAGGGGCGCGCTTCGAGCGCCGCTCCCTCGAGAGCGCGCCACGCTACGTTTCGGCGGTGCTCGCGAGCGTGCTTGTGGCGCTGCTCGTTTCCGCGGGGTTTGGCTGGGCCATCGGCGTCGCCGCAGGCGTGTCGGTTCCCAGCATGATCCTCGCCTTGGCGCCGGGCGGCATCGCCGAAATGTGCATCACGGCGAAGGTGCTGCAGCTCGGAGTGCCGCTCGTGACGGCGGCGCATGTCTTGCGGGTGCTGGTGCTGATCGTGACCACCGGGCCGGTGTTTCGCGCCGCGCGCGCCGTGAGAGGGCGCCTTGCGAATCGTTAAATCTATGTTTAACCAGTACTTTAGTACTAACGCGCGGGGTGGGCCGCCGCTTGGCGCAATCACCCCGATGATAGAATCGCGGTCCTGTTGCTACCATAAGTCGGCCCGGCTTTGTGCTGGGCCGTTTGGCTTTTGGAGTCACTACGCATGAATGCACCCGCCGCCGCTCCCGCCGACCAGTCGAGTGCCCCCGCTTGGGTTCGCCACCGCGGGCTGCGTCAGTGGGTATCCGAAGTCGCCCGCCTGGCCAAGCCCGAGCGGATTGTCTGGTGCGACGGTTCGGAAGAGGAATACGACCGGCTCTGCGCCGAGCTGGTCGCGGCCGGCACCTTCACCCGGCTCTCCGAGAAGCGCCGGCCCAACTCGTACCTGGCGCGCTCGCATCCGAGCGACGTGGCGCGCATGGAGGACCGCACCTTCATCTGCAGCAAGAGCACGGAGGATGCGGGCCCAACGAACAACTGGCTCGATCCGATCGAGATGCGCCAGACGCTGAACCGGCTGTTCGACGGCTGCATGCGCGGCCGCACGATGTACGTGATGCCGTTCTCGATGGGACCGATCGGCTCGCACATCGCGCAGATCGGCGTCGAGATCTCCGATTCGCCGTACGTCGTCGTCAGCATGCGGATGATGACGCGGATGGGTCGCGCGGTCGCGGAGTGGCTCGGCGAGGATCGAGAGTTCGTGCCGTGCGTGCACTCGGTCGGCGCACCGCTTGCGCCCGGACAGAAGGATGTGCCCTGGCCTTGCAGCGAGCAGGAGAAGTGGATCGTCCACTTCCCGGAAACACGCGAGATCTGGTCGTTCGGCTCGGGTTACGGCGGCAACGCGCTCCTCGGCAAGAAGTGCCTCGCGCTTCGCATCGCCTCGGTAATGGCGCGCGACGAGGGCTGGCTCGCGGAGCACATGCTGATTCTCGGCATGCAAGCTCCCGGGGGCGAGAAGATCTACCTGGCGGCAGCGTTCCCCTCGGCGTGCGGCAAGACCAACCTTGCGATGCTGATCCCGCCGCCCGCCTTCGCGGAATGGAAGGTCACCACCATCGGCGAGGACATTGCGTGGATCAAGCCGGGCAAGGACGGTCGCCTCTACGCGATCAATCCCGAGTACGGGCTGTTCGGCGTCGCTCCGGGCACTTCGGAGCAGACGAACCCCAACGCGATGAAGATGCTCCACAGCAACGTCATTTACACCAACGTCGCGTTGACGCCCGACGGGGATGTCTGGTGGGAGGGAATGACCGAGCAGCCGCCGGCGCGCCTGATCGACTGGCAGGGCAGGGAATGGACTCCGGAAGACGGCAAGAAAGGCCGGCTCGCGGCGCATCCAAACGCGCGCTTCACC
>Ga0207689_10000014_pt1 | contig 122534 bp, 110 predicted proteins | sample KBSMisM52_FD_184312 | JGI IMG/M metagenome (GOLD analysis project Ga0207689, IMG submission 184312) | Miscanthus rhizosphere microbial communities from Kellogg Biological Station, Michigan, USA - KBS Miscanthus M5-2 (SPAdes) (version 2) | ecosystem: Host-associated > Plants > Roots >...
CGATGAAGCAAGGGTGCTCGCGACCCAGGACTGGAAGAAGAAGGGACGCATCCTCAAGATCGTTCTTTACGGTTCCTATGCCCGCGGCGGCTGGGTCGACGAACCGCATACCGCCAAAGGCTATCAGTCGGATTTCGATCTCCTCATCATCGTCAATGATGAGCGCCTGACGGATCGCGTCGAATATTGGGCCAAGGCCGAAGAGCGTTTGAACCGCGAGCTCTCGATCACGAAGACCTTGAAGACCCCCGTCAATTTCATCGTTCATTCGCTTCATGAAGTGAACGACGGGCTCGCTCACGGGCGCTTCTTTTTCATGGATGTCGCCCGCGACGGAATCGCCATCTACCAGAGCGACGACAGCGAACTTGCCGAGCCCAAGCCCAAGACGCCCAGCCAAGCGCTGGCCATGGCAAAGGAGTATTTCGAGGAGTGGTTTCCGAGTGCAATGCAGCGCAATGAGCTCGGCAAAATTGCAATCGAGAAAGGCTTCTTAAAGCCAGCAGCATTCGATCTGCATCAGACCACCGAATATCTTTATCACTGCGTACTCTTGGTCTGCACTTTCTACACGCCGCATGTTCACAATCTGGCGTTCCTTCGCACCCAGGCCGAGCGTCTCGACCGCCGCCTGACCTATGTCTGGCCGACCGACAATCACAAGCAGCGCGCGATGTTCGAGAAGCTCAAGGACGCTTACGTGAAAGCGCGATACTCGAAGCATTACCGCATCACTGCCGACGAGCTCGCCTGGCTTGGCGGGTGCGTCGAGGAGCTCGGACGAGTGGTCCAGGAGATCTGTGTCGAACGCATTCAGATGCTTGAACGCAGCGCCGCAGCCTGAGCCACGACCCCTCGCAAGAATTCGTCATTCTTCCATCGCTCTTCCGCCGAGAAGGAATTCTTCCGGCTCTACGACACGGCTGGCCTAGGGAAGGGCAAGAGCTCCTAAAACCTTCGCTCCCCCGCACTTATTTCCCCGCCGCAAAATTGCGGCTCCTCGCGCTCGCTTCGCTTTCAAATAAGCGCTTTTAGCTCAGGTCCTCCGCTTCGCTTCGGCCAATGGTTCAGGCGCCCTTTTCCCGTCCCTCTCCCTCAACGTGTCGCTTCAGAAAATCCCTTCTCGGCGACGAAGGAAAGGAACGAAAAAAATGCCTGCAATCGGAATCGTGACGAAGCTTGGAGACGGCAGCTTCAAGGGCCAGCTGAAAACGCTCAGCATCAAGGCCGAGATCTTGATTGAACCCAACGATCGCAAGTCCACCGACACCCAGCCCGACTATCGCATCTTCTCGAGCGACGTCGAAATTGGTGCCGGCTGGACGCGCAGATCCGAGGCTTCGGGACGCGAGTATGTAAGCCTTTCGTTCGCTGCTCCCGAGTTCGGCCCGCGCCGAATCTACGCCAATCTGGGGCGCTCGGTCGGAGTTGATGATGACATTTTCGCGGTCATCTGGAATCCGGCAGATTGATGGTTTGGGCGCCCCCTGCACAATCGTGCGGGGGGCGCTCATCCAGACGGACATGCGCTACTCAACCAAACAGTTCCCCATTGACGGACTTTGGCCGCCGACTGCTGAAGATGCGATTGGCCAGTTTTTGGTTGGGAGACGGTGAAGAGCGTGGAAGGTGAAGAGCGTGGACGCCAGACAAAGGCAGTTGCTCTCACTAACTGCTAAGCAATTGTCTACAGAGCTCTTTTCGGGAGACATTAGCTTTCCTCGCCACCTTTGAGAATTCGCACACGCTGGTCTGAACCTCGGCGTCCTCGTAGTCCGCTCGCGGTGTAGCTAATCGCTGGCAGACCATCGCCGGTATGAGGTCCGGCATAGGCGATGAGACACGGCAGAAAAAATGAGCAGCGAGAATCGCTTAGCGCTTGATTATGGTGACCCCTACGGGACTCGAACCCGTGTTTTCGCCGTGAGAGGGCGACGTCCTAGACCGCTAGACGAAGGGGCCGGCGCTGAAAGCGAGGGCGCCATATGTGAGCGGATGGGCCTCTCGTCAATCCAGCTTCAGCCGGACGAACGTCATGGCTCCAACCGGATGGTGACTGCCGTAGTCGTCAGCGAGCGCATCAGGCACGAAATTGACGGAGGCCAAGCCGCCCAGACCTAGCGAGAAATGGTCGGCAATACGGAAGTCGCGAACTGCGCCGACCGAGACTTTGCCGACGTTGAACGCCGACCCGTCTTCGATGTCGAGGAGTTCGCGGTTCTCGGTCCACTCGGCTCGTCCAAAGACGGACCACTCGTTACGTTTAAGCGACGCTTCGGCAGCGACCGCGTCGTCATTGTGCCCATGGGCAGACTTGCGTCCCCACGCCAATGTACTGGCCAGCTTCCATCCGGGCGCGATCCAACTCGACCACATGGCGCTCACGGACCAGCGTGTCTGGTCGACTGTCGGCTCGAGCTGCTCGGGATCGACGAAATGGCCCCAGCTCCCTTGCAGCGCCAGCTGCGGTCTTGGGCTCCAGGAAACCCGGACGGAAGTTGAATCCAGCGGTCCAGTTTCGATGTCCCAGCGATGCTCATCGGGCTCACGCGCGTTGAAGCGGCTGGCCTCCACCTTCACACGATCGAACACCAGGCCGGCGGTCACCACGCCGAAGGTGATGTGCGTCGAATCCAGCCAGTGGTGGGTGATCGGCGCTTCGGGCGAGTCCATGATCGATTCACGGTGCATGAAGGCGGGTGGCCCGAACGCCGGCTCGCCGGGAAGCCCCGCGTACAGGAACGCACTGCTCTTCGGCCCGATGTTCTGGGAAACCGATGCCGACAGCTCCATGAACAAATCGTGCGGATGCTGCCGGTCGATCAGGCGGTCTACGCCGTTGGCGGTCTCGCCGCTCGCTAGCAGCAACGGATAGCCCTTCGGGCCCATGATCGGATCGGGGCTCAGCATCACTTTGAACTGAAGATCTCCGTTGCCGAGCGGGCGGCGAGCCATACCCATCAACATCCCCGACACAAATGCCTTGTCGGCCCCGCGTGGTCCGGACTGGGTGTCATAGACGAGGTTCAGGGTTCCGTGCGCCATGAGCGTCCAGTCATCGCTCATTACGTGGAGCGCCGAGTGCACCGACATGTCCGGTTGCCATGCCGTTCCCGAAGCCTCGCGCTCCATCCGATAGGGGCCGAGAGCGCCAGGCATATATTCCTTATCGCCTCTAGCGTTATGAGAGCCGTGCTCGCCGGGCGATATGCCTTGCATCGCCATATTTCCCATCTGTGAATGTTCCATCGTCATCGTCTCGGCGGGCGCGCCCGATGCCGGTCCACCCTGCATTTGCGAATGATCCATGGGCATCTGCGCAGGAGGAGTTGCCGGCGTTTGAGCTGGCATGGAGCCATGATCCGTCGGCATGGTCATTCCCATGGGTTTCGACGGTTGCGTGGGCTCGGGCTCCCTCGGTGGGGCCGCCGTCTTCGAAGGTGCGGGAGGGCTTTTCGCCTTCTTCGCGGGCGCCTTCTTCGCAGGCGTCTTCTTCTTGGCGGGCTTCTTGGCTGCGGGCTTCGTGGGCATCGGCATGTGCATGCCGGGCATGTTCATCTGCGCGGCGGCAGGAGCAGCCGTCGTGGCACGCGCCAACGCACCGATCGAAAGGGCCAGGCCTAACAACATAGCATCAACTCGCGCCCCGATCCTGCAATGACGGTCGCGATATGCCATCCGTACTATGGTACGGTGTCAAGCCGGCGCTTGATCAGCCCTCGCGGTCGCGATCGCTGAGGTAACGCATGAGCTCGGCGAGCGTACTCTCCATCTGGTCCTGCATTTGGCCGACCAGCTCGTTCTCGCGCATACCGACATGATCGAGCGGTTTCGAATAGCTCTCGGAAAACGCCTGCAGGTCTTCGCGCTCGAATACGCCTCTCGCGACCAGCTTAGCGAGAATGACGAGGAGCCCGTTGGTGTTGGCGATGGTGCCCGCCACCAGCGCCTCGTCGACCATCGACAATTGCTTGTCGTCGTCCTCGATTTCGATCTCGATGTCGTCCTCGCCGTCGGGAATCATCGCGAACCCTTCTGGGCGGGCAGGCAGAAATCGGCAAGCCTCGACCAAACGTTGAGCTTCTCCATAAACGGTCGGGTGTTGGCGGCGCTCGACGAAGGCAGGTCGATCAACGTGACGCCTGACGGCGGCTCGCCAATCTGCTTCCGGCCGGCCGAAGAGGATTTTCCTCCGTTGAAAGCGATCGCGCGAAGGTCAGGAAAATCGTGAAGAAGGTGTTCGATCCGGTTGTGTTGGGCCTCACGGATCGCCTGATCGAGGCTACCGCTCCGGTTCGCCGAGGCGATCACGTCCCACAGCCCGATCCGGCGCTGAGCGAGGCGCTCCAGCCGCTCGTCATAGTCCAGCGATTGCAGCTTTTCGCCGATCGCAGCCCCAAGCAATCGCCAGAACTGATTGGTCGGGTGCGCATAGTAGCGCTTGGCAGCGAGCGATGCTTCACCAGGCAGGCTGCCAAGGACGAAAAGCCTGGCATCGCTACTTGCAATCGGGGGAAGACCAAATTTGACGCCCACGGATAAACCCCTACAGCCGCGCCCCGTGGATTCCAGACAGCTTCGCGTCGCCCTGTTTTCGGGCAATTACAATTATGTGCGGGACGGCGCCAACCAGGCGCTGAACCGGCTCGTCGGCTATCTGCTCCGCCAGGACATCAAAGTGCGCGTCTATTCGCCGACCGTCGAGCATCCTGCGTTCCCCGCGACGGGCGATCTCGTCGACATTCCCGCAGTGCCGATCCCCGGTCGCTCGGAATATCGCTTCCCGCTGGCGCTGCCGGGCCGCGTGCGTACCGATCTTGCCAAATTCGCGCCGAACATCGTCCATGTCTCGAGCCCCGACATCGTCGGCCACCGCGCCGTGACCTGGGCGCGTAAGCGCCGGATTGCCGCGGTTGCTTCGGTCCACACGCGGTTCGACACCTATCTCGCTTATTACCATCTGCAGGCGCTAGAGCCCCTTGCGCGCGAAATCATGCGCCGCTTCTATCACCGCTGCGAAGTGGTGCTTGCCCCGGCGGAGTCCACCGCCGCCATTCTGCGCGCTCAACGTATGAACCGCGATGTCAGCATCTGGGGACGCGGGATCGATCGTGAGCAATTCAACCCGGAGCGTCGCGACATGGAGTGGCGCCGCACGCAAGGCATCGCCGATGACGAGATGGTCATCGCCTTTCTTGGCCGGGTGGTCATGGAAAAGGGCCTCGATGTGTTTGCCGATGCGATTCACGCGTTCGAGCCGGCCGGCGTTAAGCATCGCGTCCTCGTAATTGGCGAAGGGCCCGCGCGCCCGTGGTTCGAAGCGCAATTGCCCAAAGCCGTGTTCGTCGGCCAGCAAACCGGTAACGACCTGTCCCGCGCGCTGGCCAGCGCCGACGTCTTCCTCAACCCTTCAATCACCGAAGCATTCGGGAACGTCACCTTGGAAGCGATGGCTTGTGCGCTGCCTGTCGTCGCAGCGGAATCGACGGGTGCCACCAACCTCGTCCAGTCGGGAATTACCGGCACGTTGGTCGACGGCGAAAACCCCGAAGAGTTCGCCGACGCGCTGATTGCTTATGCCCACAATCCCGATCTCCGCCGGCAGCACGGCGAAGCCGGGCTGACCGCTGCGAAGACCAAGGATTGGGACACGATCAACTCATCAGTGATCCGCGCTTACCGACACGCGATTTTCAAGCGCGAACGACTGACGCGGCTTACTGGTCGCTAGGTTCGTCACGGGTCGGACGGACGCGTTCGATCTTCTGCGCGGCATCGTCGAGGATCGCCGCTACCTCCAGGAACAGTTCCTCGTCGAACCCTTCCGCCTTCAGCCTGTGGCCAAGCGCGGTCATTAGATTCTTGACCGCTCGGCCGATCGCTGGGCCGGCCATGTTCTCGCCGCGGGGCTTAAGGTCCTCGAGCCGCTCAAACAGGGCTTCGGCTTCCTCTGACCGCTCTTCCAGATAGGACCGGCCTTCGTCGGTCGTCTGAAAGCTCTTGCGCGGGCCCTCACCCGGCGCTTCCTCGATCAGGCCCATGTCCTGGAGCAGGGTCAGGGTCGGATAGACCACGCCGGGGCTCGGCGCATATTCGCCGCCGGTCAGCTCCTCGATCGCACGGATGAGGTCGTAGCCGTGGCGCGGCTCGTCAACGATAAGCTTGAGGAGGACGAGCCGCAGCTCGCCGGACTCAAACATGCGGCGCGCACGCCGGCCGCCGCGGCCTCGGCCGCCACCCCAGCCGTCGCTTTCGAAGTCGAAATTGAATGGGCCCCAGCTGCCTTGCCAACCGCGGCCGCCACGCATTGCGAGCAGGGCCTCTGGCAGATTGAACTCAAAGCGGCCGCGGGGGGCGCAGCCATGGTGACGTTGATGATGACGATGTGGCATCGTTCCTCCTTTGATGTGTCTAAGATATATCTTAGTTGCATCTCACGCAAGCGGCCTCGTGCATTTTCCGGCGCGAATTCTATGGTGGGCACCGATGGCCGACCTCTTTGCTGACCAGGAAATTCCGACCCGGGCGCCCGAGGCTCCGTCGGCGAATGCGCCGCTCGCGGATCGCCTTCGGCCGCGGACGCTGAGCGAGATCGTCGGGCAGGAGCATCTTACTGGTCCGGAAGGCGCGATCGGACGGATGGTCGCCGCTGGCCGGCTTGCCTCGATGATCCTGTGGGGACCCCCAGGTACGGGCAAAACGACGATTGCGCGCTTGCTTGCCGATGCCGTGGGAATGAGGTTCGTCGCGATCTCGGCGGTGTTTTCCGGCGTTTCCGACCTGAAGAAGGTGTTCGCCGAAGCGAAAACGGCTGCGAAAGCCAGTCAGCAGACGTTGCTATTCGTGGACGAGATCCACCGCTTCAACCGCGCCCAGCAAGACGGCTTCCTGCCTTACGTCGAGAACGGCACGGTGACCCTGGTCGGCGCTACCACCGAGAACCCGAGCTTCGAATTGAACGCTGCACTCCTGTCGCGCTGCCAGGTGCTGATCCTGCGCCGGCTCGATCACGACGCGCTCAATGAGATCGTGCGCCGCGCCGAGGAGCTCGAAGGTCAGCCGCTGCCGGTCACTGCGGAAGCGCGAGACGCCCTCATCGCCAGCGCCGACGGCGACGGCCGCTTCCTCCTGAATCAGGCCGAGACTCTGTTCTCGATCAGCGTTCTCGAGCCCCTGGGTCCGGCCGAGCTTTCCGACCTGCTCCACCGCCGAGTGCCGGTCTACGACAAGGACCGCGAGGGCCACTACAACCTCATCTCCGCGCTTCATAAGACGATCCGCGGATCCGACCCGCAGGCCGCTCTCTACTATCTCGCGCGGATGCTGGTTGCCGGCGAGGAGCCGCTTTACGTCCTTCGCCGCCTTACCCGTGCGGCGGTCGAGGATATCGGCATGGCCGATCCCAACGCGCTCCTGCAGTGCATCGCCGCCAAGGAGATGTACGACTTCCTCGGCTCGCCCGAGGGCGAGGTCGGCATTGCTCAGGCCTGCCTCTACCTGGCGACCGCGCCCAAATCGAACGCGACCTATATGGCGCAGAAGAAGGCGTGGAGCTCGGCGCGGGAGACCGGTTCACTGATGCCACCGATGCATATCCTCAACGCGCCCACGAAGATGATGAAAAACGTCGGCTACGGCAAAGGCTATGCCTACGACCATGACGCCGACGAGGGCTTTTCGGGTCAGGATTACTGGCCCGAAGAAATGGACGCGCAGGCATTCTACGAGCCGAGCGACCGCGGCTTCGAGGCGAAAGTGCGCGAGCGCCTTGCTTATTGGGAACAGCGGCGGAAAGAGCTGCAACAATCGGGCGGCGACGAGGGTTAGTCGCGCGAGAGCAAGAGGGAGCGGATCATGTATCAGGTCGACCAGGGCGCCTATTGGCAGGCTCAAGTGATGTTCTGGGGACCCAAGGTCCTGATTGCCCTGCTGATCATCGTCGCGACCTGGATCGTCGCTCGGGCGGTCGCCTGGATGCTCCAGAAGGCAATCGACAAGAGCCCGGCTCTTCGCAAGCACGTCACCGGCACACCTGAGGAAACGGTCGGCCACCAGCTCGGCGTCATCGCCAAGCTGATCATTTGGCTGGTCGGCACCATGGCAGCCTTGCAGTTCCTAGGCATCGGCCAGATCCTGACTCCCATCAACCGTCTGACGATCGAGATTTTCGACTTCCTGCCGCGCCTGCTCGGCGCCGGAGTCATCTTCTTCGTCGGCCTGATCGTCGCCCGGATCGTCCGGCGCCTGGTCGAGACGGTGCTAATCGCCACCAACGTCGACGGCCTGATGGCAAAGATCGGTGTCGGCAGTACCGACGGCACCGTTCGCACCTCGCCTGACGCGGTGCCCCCTGGGGCAGCGCCCGGCTCTACCCGCGCCAGTCTTGCCCGCGCCGCCGGCGTCCTCGTTTATGCGCTGATCATCATTCCGGTCGCGATCGCGGCGCTTCAGGTCCTCGGCATCGAGGCGATCTCGGGCCCGGCGATCGACATGCTTAACCAGATCCTTGCGGCAATTCCGCGGGTACTGGCTGCAGCGCTGTGGATCGGCATCGCTTTCGTTGCCGCCCGGTTCCTGAAGACAATCATCGAGGCAGTCCTTCCACCAACTGGGTTCGATGAAGCGCTGATGTCGACGGGTGTCCTTCCAGGAAATGCCCGGCCGTCGCGGATCGTCGCCAACATCGCGATGATCGCCATTATCCTGGGCGCGTCGATCGAGGCACTGCGGCAGGTCGGCGGCGACGATATCGCCATCTTCCTGGCCCAGGTCACCGCGCTTGGAGGCAAGGTGATCTTCGGAACCCTGATCATCGTCGTCGGCATCTTCCTGTCCAACATCATCGCCAAGCTGGTCGGCGCGGGCACCGGCGAAGGCGGCTACGCGCAAACCATTGTCCGCTATGCGATCATCGCCTTGTTCACTGCGATCGGCCTGACCTTCATGGGCCTCGCCGACCAGATCGTGATGATGGCGTTTGGGCTGATCCTTGGTTCGGCCGCGGTCGCGACGGCGCTCGCCTTCGGACTTGGCGGACGCGACGCGGCGGCCCGGGTTCTCGACCGGTGGACCGACGAGACTCCGGCTGCCCCGCCCCCGCCACCAAAGCGGATCCGGAGCGCCCCGACCGAAGGCGATGACAGCCAGCCGCCTCTGGTGTGACGTGACGTTCGAAGAGGCGGTCGCTTACGCTCTCAGCCTGCCCGATACGGAACGGGGAACGAGCTATGGATTGCCGGCGGTGAAGGTCGTGTCGAACGGCCGCGCTTTCATCTATCCGAGCCACGAGGCCGACACGTCGTTCGGCATGGCGATGGACCTCGACACGATCGAGATCCTGAAGGAGACCGAGCCGGAGACGTACTGGCAGACGCCGCATTACGCCGGCTGGCCGGGTGTGCTCGTCCGTTACGACAGCCCCGACGATGAGCGAGTGCGTGATATGATCGCGCGGTCTCGCGACTTTACTGCTGCAAAGCCCAAGACGCGTCCGCGCAAGAAGAAGTGAGCCGGTTCGAAAGCTACGTTGCGATCGATTGGTCCGGCGCCAAGGGCAAACGGCACAAGGGCATCGCAATTGCCGAAGCGACGAGGTCAGCGGCGCCGCGCCTCATCCGACCCAACTACGTCTGGTCGCGGGAGGAAGTGCTCGGGTGGCTGCTCAAGCGAGCGGCAAAGGAGCCGACCTTGTTCGGTTTCGATTTCAGTTTCGCCCCGCCGATCATCGAGCGCGGCGAGTATCTCCCCGGCGAGCCGGACGTCCCGAATACCGCGCGCGAGTTCTGGGCCTATGTCGACAGCAAGTCCGGCGACGGTGACTTGGGGGCCGCTAGCTTCCTGGAGCTTGCGCACCGCCGGCATTTCTACTTTGGCATCGCTGACGGCGTGAAGGCCAGGTTCATGCACTTCCGCCAATGCGACGCGCGCCTGAACGCGCAGGGCGGCCGCAAGACGGCGAGTGCTTATGACGCTATCGGCGCGGCCCAGGTCGCCAAGGCGAGCTTCGCCGGAATGCGCTTCCTGCATGCTCTAGACCACAAGGTTGCGGTCTGGCCGATGGACCCGCTACCCAAACACGGTAGCGCGGTGGTCGAGATCTACACCCGCATTTATCTCCGGCGCGCAGGGATGAGCGGTACCAAGCTCCGAACCCGCCATTCCCTAAATCTTGCTCTGAAAGGACTTGGCAGCCCGCCGGTCCGGCTGCAGTTCGAACCGAACGACCACCAGACCGATGCGCTCGTTACCGCCGCTGGGATGCGACAGCTGACGCTCGATGAGCCGAGAGCTTTCGACCCCGAAGGCCTGACGCCGCAAATCGCACGGAGCGAAGGCTGGACGTTCGGCGTGCTATAAAGCAAAGCGCGCCACTCGCCGGATTAGCTCAGTTGGTAGAGCAGCGGTTTTGTAAACCGAAGGTCGCGGGTTCGAATCCTGCATCCGGCACCATTAGACTTCAACCTCGACCCACAGCGGTGCGTGGTCGCTGGTTTTCTCCCACCCGCGTGGGGTGCGGTCGACGCCCGCCGCCTTCAGCTTCTCGGCAAGGTTCGGGCTAAGCAAAGCATGATCGATGCGGATGCCGGCGTCGCGCTCAAACGAGTTCCGCCAGTAATGCCAGAAGGTGTAGATCCGCTCATCGGGATGCATGTGGCGGAGCGCGTCAGTCCAGCCCTGAGCGACCAGCTCGCGATACCTCTGCTTGGCCGCCGGAGCGAACAGTGCATCCTTGGCCCAACGTTCGGGCTTATAGACGTCCATGTCAGTCGGAATGACGTTGTAATCGCCGATCAGGATCGCCGGCAGGCCGCTGTCCAGCAGGTCCTGCGCATGGAGCTTGAGCTGGTCTAGCCAGGCCAGCTTGTAATCGAACTTCGGCCCCGGCTGCGGATTGCCGTTGGGCGCGTACATGTTGCCGACCAGGATCCCGCACACCGCGGCTTCGATGTAGCGGCTCTGCTCGAGGTTTGGGTCGCGAGGGAGCGCGCGGCGCGTTTCGACCGGGTCGCCGACACGAGACAATAAGGCAACACCGTTCCAGCTCTTCTGCCCGTGCCAGATTGCGGAATATCCGAGCGCCTTGATCGCATCGGCGGGGAATTGCTCATCGGTGCACTTCAGTTCCTGCAGCCCGACGATATCGGGTGCGAACTCTTCGAGCCAACGGGTCAGCACGTGGAGCCGCGAGTTGATGCCGTTGATGTTGTAGCTCGCGATGCGGAGCCGCCGTTTCTTCGCCATGCCTTTAGGAACCAACCGTAGCGATTTGGGTTCTATTCCCGTGCTTTGGGTCCACGGAACGCGTCTCCGAAGTGGAACCCGGGCCAGGAGAGCCCGCGGATCGGCTTCGTCTGATGGCACGAATCACTGGAGGAAGCATGGAAAGCCCCGACAGGCGAGAGTCTGCCGGGGCTTTTCCATATTTTTGGCGGAACGCTGCGAGTCCCACAGGCTTATGCACTGATTCGCCCACAACTTTGTCGATACGCTGACCAGATTCCTCTGGAACAACCATAAGTCTCAGCTATTGTTGTCACGTGCTTCAAATCCTTCGGGAAGCGAAGCATGGTGCCCCGGCAGGGTCAAACCTGCCGGGGCTACTCGTATCTGGGCTACAGAATTGTAGCCGCGAAATCGTTGGGCAAATCGATCCCGACTAGCTTCCAGCGAAATCCCTGACGTTCGAAACTTAAGTCGGCCTGCCCGACCGGCAACCGCGCGCAACGGACGCGAAAGTGGTTCAGATCCTCTCTGTTCATGCCGCATGTTTGGTTCGACGCCCCAACTGAACCCGCTTTCTTGGGCGCAACATCGAGCGCGATCTCCAACGAATCGGGAGAGACGACAGCGTGGAGAACGGGGTTGACCAGCATGGGCGCAGCTCGGTGCGAGATGAACCTCTCAAGGCCCGACGGCGATGAGTTCCGATCCATTTGCTGAATCAGCTGATCGCGCAAGTCGGCCCTGACACGCGGGAAGTCGATATAACTCGCCAGCCGCTCGCTGTTCCCCGCCCTCGCCGCGTCGCGCATGCTTTTCAGCGTCCACCAGGGTGAAGCTACCCACCAACCAGCGCCCGATGCCAGAATCGCGACAACGACGATCGCGAGCCAAATCGAGCGCCGTCTCATAATGTTGCCGGATCCGCCTCTGCCAACTTCAGCCGCTTTGACTTGTCGGCCAGCGGGTATTTGTTACCGTTTGCACAGTTGAACAGCAGCACGCGCTCGTCGCGGCTCACGAGGTTTTGACCCAGCGCCTTTCGGTACGCGGTCAGCACCGCTCCTCCTTCCGGGCAGAGCAAAAAGCCATCGTCGCGGGCTGCATCGTCGACCGCCTGCAAGATCGCATCTTCCGGCACCGCGATCGCCGCGCCGCCACTCTCGCGCACCGCACGCAGGATCAGGAAATCGCCGACCGCCTTGGGAACGCGGATGCCAGTCGCGACCGTCGCCGCATGCTCCCAGCGTTCAGCGAACTCGTCACCGCGCTCGAAGGCGCGGACCATTGGCGCGCATCCTTCAGCCTGGACGGCGTACATGCGCGGCCGCCTCGACCCGATCAGCCCAACCGCCTCCATCTCGTCGAATGCCTTCCACATTCCGATGAGGCCGGTGCCGCCGCCGGTCGGGTAGAAGATCGCGTCGGGCAATTCCCAGCCGAACTGCTCGGCGAGCTCGAGTCCCATCGTCTTCTTGCCCTCGATCCGGTACGGCTCCTTGAGCGTGGAGAAGTCGAACCACAGGCCTTCGGCGGCGCCCTTCCCCACCAGCGCGCCGCATTCATCGATCTGGCCGTCGGCGACATAGACGCGCGCGCCATAGGCCGCGGTCTCGGTGACGTTGATCTCCGGAGTTTCCCGAGGGCAAATCACCACGGTCTCGATGCCCGCGCGGGCGCCGTAGGCAGCCAGCGCGGCGCCGGCATTGCCGTTGGTCGGCATGGCGATCTTCTCGATCCCGAACTGCTTCGCCATGGTCACCGCCAGCGCCAGTCCCCGCGCCTTGAACGAGCCGGTTGGAAGCCGTCCCTCATCCTTCACCAGCAGGTTCGGACCGCCGGTCTTTGCCAGCGCCACGATCGGCGTTTCAGGTTCGCCAAGGCTTACGGGCTCGCCATCGAATGGCAGCAATTCGCGCCACTTCCACATGCCCGGCTCTCGGCTCGCGACGCTCTCCCGCGTCAGCGTCCGCTTCGCCGCCGCCAGATCATAGCGAACCAGCAGCGGCTTCCCCGCCCTGCTGAGATTGTGGACTCGACCGGCTTCATACCGCTCGCCGGTCAGCGAGCATTCCAAATGTGTGACCAACCTCATCCGCAATCCTTGTGGTCCGCCGGGTGCGCTCGCTCGACCTGGAGGGTGCAGTGCCCAATCCGGAAGCGCTCATGAAGCAGCTGTTGAGCCGCTCTGATCAATTCGTCAGGCGAGCCTTTCGGCAGCACGAGATGGGCGGTCAGCGCGGTCTCCGTTGTACTGAGCGGCCAGATGTGGAGGTCGTGCACGCTCTCTACACCCTCCAGCTCGGCGAGCTCGCCTTCAACAACGTCGACGTCGATCCCGCTCGGAACACCGGCGAGCGACATCCACACCGATTCCTTGAGGAGGCCGATGCTGCTCCACAGGATGATGATCGCGACCGCGAGGCTCATGACCGGATCGACCCAGCGCTGGCCGGTCCAGACGATGACGAGGCCGGCGAACACGACCGCGGCTGAAACCGCCGCGTCGGCGGCCATGTGGAGGTACGCGCCCTGGATGTTGATGTCGTGCTCACGCCCCCGCGCGAACAGCAAGGCGGTCGCTCCGTTGATGGCAATGCCGACGGCGGCGACGATCATGACCGTTTCGCCCGAGGTGCTCGACGGATCGAACAACCGGCGGACGGCTTCGGCCGCGATCGCCCCGACGGCCACGAGGAGGAATAGCGAGTTGGCGAGCGCCGCGAGGATCGGCGCTTTTTTGAGGCCATAGGTGAATCGTGGCGATGGAGCCTTGCGCGCCATGACCGCCCCCGCCCAGGCGACGAACAGGCCGAGCACATCGGATAGATTGTGCCCGGCGTCGGCCAGCAGAGACATCGAATTGGCGAGGAAACCGTAGACCGTCTCGACGCCGACGAAGCCCAGGTTCAGCCCAATCCCGATCGCGAATGCTCGTCCGAAGTCCACTGGCGCATGCGAATGGGCGTGACCGTGGTCGTGACTATGACCGTGGGAGTGAGCGTGAGCGCCTGACATCGCACCCGAACGTAAAGGCGCCCCGGCGGAAGGGGAAGCCGGGGCGCCAGATGCCTCGTCGCTGGGGAGTCTTACGAGGCGGGTTCGAAGGATGTTTTTCTAAAGATCGATACCGGCGGCGATCGCTTCAAGCTTGCGGACACGTTCGCGAAGGTCGGCCATCTCGATCCGGTTTCCGGCGGGGGGCAGGTGCCGGTCGCCAACATCGTGGGTCAGCTCAAACCGCTTCAGGTCAAGCCAGCCGTTCCAGGCCTTCAGCCCTGCCCAGCTCGCTCCGCCGACACCGGCGATCACACTCGCGCTCAGCACTCCAATCGACAGCAGTTCCATCACTTCTCCTCCTCGCGCAGGGCCTCAATCTCCCGCGCCAGATCTTCATTCTGGGTGTTGATGTGGTGATCGATCGCCATCAGCCGGCGGTCAGTCTCGTCGAGCTCGGTCCGCATCGCCTTCACCGTCGGCTTGCGCTGCGAGGTGATGTCCATGCGCTCGAAGTCGCTCAGGTGGCGGTCGCCGGTCATCGCCTTTTTCTTCTGGATGGCGAGGTAGATGCCGACCGCCGCGTAAGCGATGAGCGCGAAGCTGATCGGGATATGGGTCAGCAGCGGGACCGCGACCCAGGCAATCCGGATGAAGGTCGGGTCGATGCCCGTCTTCGCCCCAAGCGTCGAGCAGACACCCGCGATTTTCGCGTCCTTGCTGGCCAGCGAATACGGGTAGATCTTGCGGCTCATTTCCATCGTCCCTTCCTTCGTCAGTTCATGCGCGCTTTGAGCGCGGCTTTCATCGCTTCGAGCTCGCGGTCGACGGCTTCGGTCGCCTTGAGTTCGTGAATCTCGTCTTCGAGGCTGGTGATTCCAAGAGCCTCGGCACGCCCTTCTGCGAAGTCAGCGCGGCGCTCGAGGATCTCGAACTTGCTGAACGCATCCAGCGTCCGGCTGCCGTGCATCATCTCGTTGGTCCGTGCCCGGGTGACCGCGCTCTCGAACCGGGCCGAGATAGCGCTCTGCCGGGCGCGGGCTTCGCGCAGCTTGCCCTGAAGCTTGGCGATGTCGGCTTCGTAGCCGCGCAGCACCTGCTCGATCTGGTCCATCTCACCCCGAAAGCTCTCGGCCATGTCGGCGGCCTTCTGGCGCTCGACCAAAGCGGCCTTGGCGAGGTCCTCGCGGTCCTTGCTCAGGGCCAGCTCGGCTTTCGCGGTCCAGTTGACCCGGATCTCGTCGAGGCGGCCAACGGCGCGCTTCATTTCCTTGATGTCCGCGATCGACCGAGCGGCCGACGCACGAACCTCGACCAGTGTTTCTTCCATCTCGAGGATGATCATGCGGATCATCTTCGCGGGATCTTCGGACCGGTCGAGAAGCTCGGTCATATTCGCCGCGAAGATGTCGCGAGCGCGGCTGAACACCGGACCGCTGAACCAGCTGGCGACGGGCGCCAGGCGCTGGGCCTGCGGCTGCGCTTCGGCCTTGATCAGGCGATTGCGCACCGGAACCTTAGCTTCAAGGACTTCGAGTTCAGGCATTGATGGAGACCTTTACGGGATTGGCATTGGCCTGGGCCGGGCCAACGGCGGCGCCGACAGTGACGCTGCTCATCGCGAGCGCGGCAGCAACGGCGACCAGAGTGCGTTTGAACTGCGTAGACATTTCATTCTCCCTTTTTGGCCGTCCGGTTGGTCCGTTGGGCCATGCCACTTCCTAATCAAGGAGCGTGCCAATCCCTGAAAACTGCCAAAAATTGGTGCAGCGAGGGTCGAATTGGGAGATTTCACCAGCCAAGAGTTGGGAGGAATCACCAAGCCTCGGTTGGGAACATTCACCACGTGCCGCGCGTCGAATCCCAACCTGTTTGGGAAGGGAGTGATTGATGATCGGGAAGTTGTTCGGCGCGTGGCTGGGAGAGAAAGTCGCCGGCGAGAACCGCAGCGCGAAAGGCGCCATCCTCGGCTATGGCGCGGCATCGTTAGCCAGGCGCAGCGTGCCCGCGCTCGCGGCCGTCACGCTCGGCGGCTGGGCGTTCAAGAAGTGGCGTGACCGGCGTAACCGCCAGTCGGAAGCTTAAGCCTACGGGGCTTCGCCTTCGTCTGAAGCCGGTGGATTCTCATAATAAGGCTCGACCGTGCCGTTGAGCTTGATCGTCATCGGCTGACCATAGCGATCGCGGCTCTTGCCCGCGGGGACTCGGATCCAGCCCTCCGAGATCGAATATTCGATCACGTTGGTCTTTTCTTGGCCGTTGAACTTGATGCCGACCCCGCGGCTCAGCAGCGCCTCGTCAAAATACTGGCTCCGCGGATCGAGTGAGAGACGGTCGGGCGGGCTATCGGATGCTTTGTCGGCCATCCGCGGCTCCTAGTCCGCGCTTGCGATTCCCGTCAACGCGCGCTCTGAATGTGCGAGGGGAGACGATGATAGCGGGTCTCTTCCTTGGCTTGGCCGCAATGGGTTCAGCCTGTCGGTCGGAACGATCGGTGAAGAGTATGGAGTCATGGACTATTCGGTGGGCTGCAACCGTTCCGGCGGTCGCCGCACGCGTCGTTGATAAGCTGATGTAAAGTTTACTTGTCACGGATAGTTGCCGCCGCGTTGACTCGGGTCTAAGCGCGCCTCCGGAACCGGTATGAGCGACAAAGATCCTGACCTGCGCCGCAATGCGCCGAAGCTCGCATTGCATGTGCCCGAGCCACCCTTTCGTCCCGGCGATGCGCCTGACTTCTCCTCGCTGAAGATCCCGGCCGCGGGCGCGACGCCACGCCCCGACACCAGTGCCGCTCCTGCTGAAACGCATCCGCTCACCACCAACCTCGTCCGCGTCCTCGACGACGACAACCAGGCGGTTGGCGCGTGGGACCCAAAGCTCGACGCCGACACATTGCGCAAGATGCTCCGCGACATGGTCATGGTGCGCATCTTCGACGACCGCATGTACCGCTCCCAGCGACAGGGTAAGACCAGCTTCTACATGAAGTGCACAGGCGAGGAGGCGATTGCCGTCGCCGCTCAGACTGCGCTTGCCCGCGACGACATGCACTTCCCGACCTACCGCCAGCAGGGCCTGCTCATCTCGCGCGGCTATCCGCTGACGGAGATGATGAACCAGATCTATTCCAATCGCGGCGACAAGCTAAAGGGCCGCCAGCTGCCGATCATGTATTCGGACAAGGCGTACGGCTTCTTCTCGATCTCGGGCAATCTCGGCACCCAGTTCCCGCAGGCAGTCGGCTGGGCGATGGCGGCTGCGATCAAGGGCGACAGCCGGATCGCGATGGGCTGGATCGGGGACGGCGCCACGGCGGAAGGCGACTTCCACAGCGCAATGACATTCGCCGCGGTCTATAACGTGCCGGTCATCCTCGCGACGGTGAACAATCAGTGGGCGATCTCGAGCTTCTCGGGCATTGCCGGCGCCGAGCGCGCGACCTTTGCGCAGCGCGCGGTCGGCTATGGGATGGCGGGCCTCCGCGTCGACGGCAATGACGCGCTGGCAATCTACGCCGCGGTGAAGTGGGCGTCAGACCGGGCTCGCGGCAACAGTGGTCCGACCTTGATCGAGTTCTTCACCTATCGCGCCGAAGGCCATTCCACGTCGGACGATCCGTCTGGCTACCGCCCGACGAACGAGGCCAAGCTGTGGCCGCTCGGCGATCCGATCGAGCGGTTGAAGGCGCACCTGCTCGCCCTCGGCGAGTGGGACGAGGATCGACACGCGACGATGACGGCCGAATGCGACGCCCAGGTCCGCGCGGCGCAAAAGGAATCCGAGAAGATCGGCATCCTCCCTGAACAGGGGAAAGACAATATCGAGAGCATGTTCGACGACGTCTACGCCGATGTCCCCTGGCACATCGCCGAGCAGCGCGACGCCGCGCTTTCGGAAGGGCGCGACTGATGCCGACGATGAACATGATCCAGGCGCTCAACGACGCCCACAAGGTCGCGATGCGCGCCGACGACGACATCGTCGTGTTCGGCGAGGACGCGGGCTATTTCGGCGGCGTCTTCCGGGTGACCGAGGGCCTGCAGAAGGAATTCGGCAAGACCCGCGTGTTCGACTCGCCGATCAGCGAGGGCGGCATCGTCGCCACCGCGGTCGGGATGGCCGCCTACGGCATCAAGCCGCTGATCGAGATCCAGTTCGCCGACTATATCTACCCCGGCTACGACCAGATCGTCAGCGAAGTCGCCAAGATGCGCTACCGTACCGCCGGCGAGTGGACGATGCCGATGGTCATCCGCACGCCTTATGGCGGCGGCATCTTTGGTGGGCAGACGCACAGCCAATCACCCGAAAGCCTGTTCACGCACATCGCCGGGCTGAAGGTCGTCATTCCCTCGACACCGTACGACTCGAAAGGCCTGCTGATCGCGGCCGTCGAAGACCCCGACCCGGTCGTCTTCTTCGAGCCCAAGCGCATCTACAACGGCCCGTTCGACGGCCATCACGACCGGCCGGTAAAGCCGTGGTCGAAGCACCCGGCTAGCGAGGTGCCTGGGGGGCACTACACCGTGCCGATCGGCAAGGCCGCGGTCGTTCGTGAAGGCTCGGAGCTAACCGTCCTTGCCTACGGCACCATGGTCCATGTCGCGCTGGCCGCTATCGAAGAGCGCGGCATCGACGCCGAAGTCATCGACCTCCGCACCCTCGTTCCGATCGACATCGAGACGATCGAGCAATCGGTCGAGAAGACCGGCCGTTGCCTGGTCGTTCACGAAGCGCCGCGCACCAGCGGCTTCGGCGCCGAGCTCGTCGCGCTGGTGCAGGAGCGCTGCTTCTATCATCTCGAAGCGCCAGTCGAGCGTGTGACCGGCTGGGATACGCCCTACCCGCACGCCTACGAATGGTCCTATTTCCCCGGCCCGAAGCGCATGAAGAAGGCCCTTGAGAAAGTGATGGCGGACTGATGGCTCGCTACGAATTCAAGCTACCCGACATTGGCGAAGGCATCGCCGAGGCCGAAATCGTCGCCTGGCATGTGAAGATCGGCGACACGATCGCCGAAGATCAGCAGATCGCAGACATGATGACTGACAAGGCGACGGTCGAGATGGAAAGCCCGGTCGCGGGCAAGGTGCTCGAGCTTGCGGGTGAAGTCGGCGACCAGATTCCGATCGGGTCGGTGCTTGCCGTGATCGAGACGGCGGGCGCAGATCGCGCCGCCGAGCCGGTCGACGACAGCCACGAAGAACGCCCGCTCGCCGATGGCGCGGTCGAGCCGACGCCCGAGCAGGCGCACGAAATTCCGGTCGTCGCGATTGAGGAGCCCTCAGAGGCTCCCCAGCCGGCACCGGCCCCGCGGGTCGAACCCGAAGTCGCGAAGAAGGAGCCATCGTCCGGCGCTCACGTCCTCGCCTCCCCGGCGGTCCGCGCCCGCGCTCGCGATCTCGGCATCGATCTCGGCCAAGTGAAGACAACGAGCGATCGCATCCGTCACTCAGACCTCGACGCCTACCTACTCTACAATGGCGGCAGCGTGTCGAGCCGCGGAGCCGGCGCGCCGCGCAAGGACGAGACGATCAAGGTCGTCGGACTTCGCCGCAAGATCGCCGAGAACATGCAGGAGGCGAAGCGCCGCATCCCGCATTTTACCCTCGTCGAAGAATTCGACGTCACCGCGCTTGAAGAAACGCGGGCGATGATGAATGCCGACCGCGGCTCGAACCCAAAGCTGACGCTGCTGCCGTTCCTGATCGCCGCGATGGCGCGGACGCTGCCCGACTTCCCGATGCTCAACGCTACGTACGACGATGATGCCAACGTCATCACGCGGCACGGCGCGCTCAACCTCGGCATGGCGACCCAGACTCCGAACGGCCTGATGGTCGCTGTCATCCGCGATGCCCAGAACCGGAACGTCTGGGATTTGGCGCGCGAGATCGTCCGCCTCGCCGACGCCGCGCGCTCGGGCAAGGCGACCCGCGAAGAGCTCAGTGGCTCCAGCATCACCTTGTCATCGCTCGGCCCCATGGGCGGCATCACTTCGACTCCGGTTATCAACCGGCCCGAAGTCGCGATCATCGCGGTCAACAAGGTTGAAGAGAAGATCGTGCCGATCGACAGCGAGATCGAGATCCGCAAGCGCATGAACCTGTCGCTGAGCTGCGATCACCGCGTGGTCGATGGTTGGGATGCTGCCAGCTTCATGCAGGCGCTCAAGGGCTATATCGAAAATCCGCTGCGGCTGCTCTCGGCCTAGCCGCCGCTCGCCGAGCCTGAGCCGCCCTCCGTCGAAGGCAATCTCATTTCACGCGCAGTTCACCTTGCGATAATATATCATAGGCTTTAGGCGGCTCCCGAACCTCACAGGTCGAGTCCCCCCGTGAAAATCAGATATTCCCTTCTGGCGGCTGTCGCCGCCATCGTCCCTTTTGCTCCCGCGGCCGCCCAGGACGCCGGACAAGCGACCGCTGGCGTCTCCGACGCGAGCGGCTCGGGCACGGCCGCAACCGATCCGCCGACGCCTGGCGATGCCGCTGCCGCGCACCCGGACGAGGACCAAGCAATCGTCGTGACGGGCGTCCGGCGTCAGGCTGGCGACGTGCTCGGGAACGTCTCCGTGCTCGACGAGCAGGAACTGTCACATGACATGAAGCCGAGCCTCGGCGACACCCTTTCCGACCTGCCCGGCGTCAGCTCGACCAGTTTTGGTCCGAGCGCGTCGCGGCCGATCCTGCGCGGCGAGCAGGGCGACCGCGCGCCCGTCCTGATCGACGGCATCAGCAGCCTCGACCTGTCGTCGTCCGACCCAGACCATGCGGTTACGATCAACCCCATCACTGCCGAGCGAATCGAAGTGCTGCGCGGCCCCGCCGCCCTTCTCTACTCGTCCTCGCCCATCGCCGGCGTCGTCAACGTCATCGACGACCGCATCCCGCGCCGCGTTCCAGACGGCATTAAAGCCAACGCGCTGCTCAATTTCGGCTCAGCGGCAAACGAGCGGTCGGGCAATCTCGGCCTTGACGTGCCGCTCGGCGGGCATTTCGTCGCCCATGTCGACGGCTCCTATTCCAAATACGACGACCTCCACGTCGGCGGTTACCTCCTGTCGAAGGATCTCCGCGAAGAGGCCGAGGCCAGCTCTGATCCCGAAATCCAGGAGCTTGCCGACCTCAAGGGCAAGCTGCCGAACACGGCCGGCCGCACCGACGACATTGCCGGTGGCGTCGCCTACGTCGACGGCGACCTCAACATCGGCTTCTCTTACGGTCACCACGATTCCAAGTACGGCGTGCCGATCCGCTTCTCGCTCGATCCAGACGTCGAGCCCGAAGTGCCGACGATCGATGCGCACCAGGACCGCGGTGATCTTCGCGCCAACATTCCCGTTGGCGGCCTTTTCAAGGCATTCGAGTTCCGCGGCGGCATTTCGAAATACCGTCACGCCGAGATCGAAGAGGATGGCGCGGTCGGCTCGCGCTTCTTCTCTAACGGCGGCGAAACCCGCGCCCAGCTGGTCCAGAACGAGCGCGGCGGCTGGGGCGGCACGACCGGCTTCGACTATCTGAGCCAGGACGCGCGGATCAAAGGCGAGGAGAAATACCTTCCCGACAGCCGCAAGCAGAATCTCGGTGTGTTCACGCTGCAGACCGTCGAGCACGGACCGATCCGCTTCGAGGGCGGCCTGCGCGTCGACCTCGCCAAGATGCGCGCCGACGAGGACGAGACCATTGCCGAGATCGGCGAGGAACTTGAAGCAGAGGATATGGAGGATATTCCGGAGACCGGCCAGTTGCCCATCTCCCGCAATTTCACCGCCATCTCCGCGTCGCTCGGCGCCAACTACAACCTCGGCAATGACTGGCGGGTAGGCCTGTCGCTGTCACATAGCGAGCGAGCGCCCTCGATCGACGAGATGTTCTCGCTCGGGCCGCATGGCGGCAGCCAGCAATTCCTGATCGGCAATCCCGAGCTTGGGCTTGAGAAAAGCAATGGCGGCGAACTCAGCGTCCATCACACGACCGGGCCGATCCACATCCAGGGCAGCCTCTTCTACAGCCGCTTCTCGAACTTCATCTATCAGGCGCCGACCGGCGAGATCGAAGGCGAAGGTGAGCATGGCCTTCCGGTCTACGAATATCGCGAAGGCAAGGCCGACTATTACGGCTTCGAGGTCGAGAGCGACGTGAAGTTCGGCAAGGCGCTAGGCATCGCCTGGGGTGGTGAGCTCGTTGCGGACGCGATCCGCGCCAAGATCAAGAATTTCGGCAATGCGCCGGCGATTCCGCCTTTCCGAGTACTGGGCGGGCTGACCGGCTCACGCGGTCAGTTCGATGGCAGGCTCGAAATCGAGCGCGTGTCGCGCCAGAACAAGACGGCTCCTAACGAGACGTCGACGCCGGGCTACACGATGGTCAACGCCTCGCTCGATTGGCATCCGTTCGCGGCCAACCCCGAACTGACGCTATCGCTGCAGGGCAACAATCTGTTCGACGTCGACGCCCGGCGCCATGCCAGCGCGCTGAAGGATTACGCGCCGCTCGCCGGCCGCGACATTCGTGTCAGCGCGCGGGTCTCATTCTAGCCATCAGAAGCTGACGAACGCGGCCGCCACGATCGCGTGACGGTCGCTGGCGTCGGCATTGCTGCCGACATAAGTCAGGCAGAGCCTGGCCGGCTTGAGCTCGACCTCGCCGCCGACACTCCAGTCCCACTTGCCGCCATGCTCGACCTCGTCGAACCAGCCGCGTTCGTAGCCTACGCTTGCGGTCAGGCTGACGGGAGATTTGGGGATCTCGTAGCTGCCTTCGGCCGACACATAAGTGTTGGAGCGCGTGCTCCCTTGCGACGGTACGTAGCTCATTTCCACCTTGGCCGTCGCCGGTCCGCGGGTGAATGTCGCCGTTCCCGTCAGCTCGACATAGTTCGGGTCGCTGCTAGACGGATAGGTGTACCAGTTGGCGGAAACGTCGAGGCTGAGATGATCCGAAACCTCGGCATCGTAACCGCCGATGAAGTCCACCTCCGAGTCCGAACCGTGCCCGAGCGTAGACGCCCAGACCTCAGCATAAAGTCCGGAGGAATGTTCCGCCGTCACCGAAGCCTGAAGCGCCGGGTGCCCGCGCGACAAAGTCAGGCCACGGAAGCGGTAGTCGCTGACGATGCCGGCGTCGGCGGACCAGTCGGTCGTTGCTGCCGCCGAGGATGCCCAGAGCAGTGCCGGCAGCGCAATCATTAGGGCGCGCATCGGTTAGGCCGCTGAAGAAAACCGCTCGTCGGCGAGCAGCGCCGCGATCTCGTTCTCCGGCACCGCCGGCGAGAAATAATGGCCCTGCATTTCCTTGCAGCCGGCGGCTTCGAGGAACGTGCATTGCTCGGCGGTCTCGACACCTTCCGCTGCGACCGTCAGGCCCATTGTCCAGCCGAGCGCCAGGACCGCGCTGACGATCGTCGCGGACTCGGGCTCTTCACAGACGTGATCGACGAAGCTGCCGTCGATCTTGATCTTGTCGACCTGGAAACGCCGCAAGTAGCTGAGCGAGGAATATCCGGTCCCGAAATCGTCGAGGACGATCTTGAAGCCGGTCTCACGAAGCGTCGCCAGGATCGCGCTGACGGTATCATCGTCGTCGAGCAGGACGCGCTCCGTCACTTCGAGCTGGATCGCGTGCGGGTCTGCGCCCGTCTCGGCGACGATTTGCGTCAGGCGCTCGACAAAGTCAGCGGACCTGAATTGGACCGGTGACAAGTTGACGGCGACAAAGAGGTCAGGCCAGCGGCGCGAGGCGACGCATGCTTCCCGCAACACCCATTCGCCCAACGGTACGATGAGGCCCGTTTCTTCCGCCACCGGGATGAACTCGCTGGGCGCAATCGGTCCGCGCGTCGGATGATCCCAGCGCAGCAGGGCCTCGAGGCCGGCGACACTACCGTCGCAGCTGACTTGCGGCTGGTAGTGCAGGCAAAGGCCGTCAGCCGTCGCCACTGCCTCACGCAGCTCGTCTTCGATCGTCCGCCGACGGCGGACATTCTCGTCCATCTCGGGGCTGAAGAAATGATAGGTGTTCCGCCCGGCGTCCTTGGCGCTGTACAAAGCGATGTCGGCCTTGCGGACGAGATCAAGGCTGCCGGGCACCGCGTCCTGCGAGATCGCAACGCCGATGCTGACGCCAACATGGACTTGCGCGCCCATGATTCCGAAGGGCCGCCGAACCTCGTCAAGGATGCGCGTCGCCAGGGTCCGCACATCGGCGACTGCGGCGCCCTCGACGAGGATCGCAAACTCGTCTCCGCCCAACCGGGCCACGGTGTCGCTCCCGCGAAGCAGCGCTGTGAGGCGGTCGCCGAACTGGCGGATCAGCTCATCGCCGGCCGGGTGGCCCAGCGTGTCGTTGACGTTCTTGAACCGGTCGAGGTCGAGCATCAGCACGGCGACGCTGGCCTTGCGGCGGCTTAGCGCCACCTGCAGCCGGTCCTCGAACAAGGCGCGGTTGGGGAGTCCGGTCAGGCTGTCATGGAAGGCAAGATGCTGTGCTTCCGCCTTGCTCGCCTCCAGTTCGCCTCGGCTTCGTCCGTTCCGCCAAAGCAGCAGGCTGAGCAGCGCGCCAATCAGGAGCAAGGCCGCAAGCAGCACGGGCACCATTTGAAGTTCGACCTGCCGCCCTGGCTCGAACGCCCTCCAGGTCACATAGCCATTGCGGCCGTCGCCATTGCCAAGTGCGACGAAAGGACCGATCGGCTTGGCTTTGCTAAAGCGCGGCGTGTCGACGACGTAGACCCTGGAGATTTCGTCGAGAAAACTTCCGTCGAGAAAGCGGACGGCGACGTGCAGATATTCCGAGCCTGCGGCCTGCGGAACGTCCGACGTCTCGGAGAGGATCGGCTTCAGGCTGACGAGCGCGGGGCGCCCACTGATGAACGCGATCCTCCAAGCGCCGACCGTCTGACCTTGGCCGGGAGTCGACGTGAGGCGTGAAACTTGCAGCCGCTGGCGGAGTTTGGCCGCGAGCTCCAGCGAAGGATGCGCAACCCGCGCGAAGGTCGCGGGGGCTACGCGATGCCCATCTCGCATCGCGTAGATCGGTCGGTTTTCCGGATCGAGAAGATAGGTCTCGTCGATCTTGTAGTAAGTGTGGAACCAGACCCCGAGATTATTGTCGATCCATCCCAGATCGAGCGGCCGCTGGCGGGTGCGGAGGACGGCGTCATCCCAAAAAGTCGACGCTTCCTGGTCGACCGTTACCTCGTTGAGTCCCTCCTCGATCCCGACCTTCACTCGCTGGGTCTGGCGCGTCAGCGCGAGCTCGTCGGTCCGGCTCGTTGAGAATTGCAGGACGGCGCCAACGATCGCGGCCAGAACCACAAGAGTAAGTGCCGTCGGCAGCGCTACAGCGCGAATGAATGGGTTGCCCCGCCCCGACCTGTTCAACTGCCCACCCCTCAGGAAGGCAGTCATGTACCTTCCCGGGGGTTATGAGGTTCTTAACCAGACCGGAAGAAATCGATCCGATTCGGTGTTATTTTCGCCTACTTCTTGCCGAGCTCGCGCCAGCTCTTTTCGTGAACTTCGACGCCGTGCTGCTTCGCGGCGCTTTTGATACGCGTCCAGGCCTCGTCACGTTCGTCGTCACTGACGCCTTCGACCTGGTCGAACCGCGCAATCGCGTTGCGAACGTGGCTCGCGTCGTTGAGCGGCTCCTTGCGCTGTTTCGGGAAAGCGAACTTGTCCTCGTCGATGCGATCGCGCTGGGCTTCACTGAGCTCTGACATGCTGAGTTCCTTTCTCGGCCGTACAACGCTTGAGCTTCCCGGCTGTTCGGCAATACGCCCCCGCAAAGAGACGGTTTGCCGAATCCGATACTGCTGTCATCATGGTGCAACGTGGCTGGTCGATTGCGTCAGGCCACAAAGGGGGATTTATGTACAAGCGCGCTCTGCTCGCCGCCGCCAGCCTGACGGCATTGCTTTCCGCTTCTCCAGCCTTTGCCCAAACGGCTCCGGCTCAGCCGCCCGCCGACCAGAAAACCGCGGCCGGCGACCAACCCCTCGATCAGGACCAGCCGCAGCAGGCGATCGTCGTCACTGCCCAGCTGCGCGAACAGAAGCAGGTCGAGGTGCCGTTCGCCCTCACCGCTTACACCGGCAAGTTCCTCGACCAGCAAGGCATCAAGGAGTTCGAGGATCTCGCCCGATTTACGCCTGGCCTGTCGGTCCAGAACCAGTCTCCCAACAACCCGGCGATCAATATCCGCGGCATCACCACCGATTCCGGCGACGCCTTTTTCGAGCCGCGCGTGTCGATCTACCAGGACGGAGTCTCAATCTCGAAGCCGCGCGGCGCCTATGTCGAGTTGTTCGACGTCGACCGCGTCGAAGTCTCCAAGGGCCCGCAATCGACGCTCTACGGCCGGGGCGCGCTGATCGGCGCCATCAATATCGTCCAGGCAAAGGCCGACCCCAGCGACACCTACGGCATGGTCCGCGCCGAATATGGCAATTTCGATTACATGCTAGGCGAAGGGATGTTCAACGCGTCGCTCGGCGACAATGCGGCAGTGCGCGTCGCCGGCCGGATCAAGAAGCGCGACGGCTACGTGAACAACCTGCTTGGCGGCCACGACTTCCAGTCGATCGATACGGGCGCGGTGCGCGGCAGCGTCCGCATCAAGCCGAGCGAAAAGATCACCGCCGACATCATCGCCAACTATCAGAAGGACACGCCCACCGGCACCGCCTTTAAGTCGCTCGCCTTCCGCCCGACCGATCCCAACACCGGCGAAGTGCTCGACGGCACCGGAATCCGCGACGGCGCCGCGCTGGCCGCTGGTGCCGGGTTCGACGGCGGCCGCGATCTCGGCCTCAAGCGCACCGTGTGGGGCGTCACCGGCCTACTCAAGGCCGAGCTCAACGATGCCTTCACGCTCAATTCCGTCACCGCCTACCGCCGCTTCCATGCGCTTGAGGTACTCGACGCCGACGGCACGTCGCTCCCGGTCATCACCGCGGCCGACGACGCTCGCGGGAAGCAGTTCAGCCAGGAGCTGCGGCTAACCTGGGACAATGGCGGTCCGCTGACCGCGTTCGGCGGCGCCAGCTTCTTCCATGAAAGCGGCTCGGACCGCACCCCCGCCCAGTTCGACGAGCGCACCGTGCTCGCGCAGATCGCCGGCGCGCTCAACGGCGGCGGCTTCATCCCCGGCCGGCCGGCGAGCGACCCTGCTCCGATCTCGCTCCTCGCCAACCAGGCGTTCGATGCCTTGCTGCTGCAGGGTGTCGCGGGGGCGACCGGCTACGCGCTCAACCCCCTCGTTGCCGGCGGCATCGCTGCAAACCTCAAGGCCGCGCATCAGGAGGAGCAGACTAGCTTCTCTAAGACCGACGCCTTCGACCTGTTCGGCGACGTCACCTACAAAATCTCGCCGCAGTTCGAGGTCGGCGGCGGCATCCGCTGGACCCACGACGACAAATCTTCGGGCGTTCAGGCGCAGATCCAGAACGGCCGCTCGATCCTGGGCGGTTTCCTCGGCGCTCTGACGCTTCCCGACCCGCAACGTACGGCCTTACTGAACGCGCTCGCGGTCCCCGGCGCAGCCAACATTCCGCCATCGATCTTCTATCCCGTGCCTGTCTTCGGCCTGACCTTCCAGGCAACACCGGGCGACGCCCGCTTCACCCAGAAATTCAAGGATGACGGTTTCACCTGGCGCGCCTTGGCCCGCTACCAGCCGAACCCCGACAGCAGCATCTACGCGATTTACGCCCGCGGCCGCCGGCCCGAGGTCCTGTCAGCGCTCCCGCCCTCGGTTCCGGGGGGCAATGCCCGCTTCGAAACCGCTCCGTCGGAGAAGGTCGACAGCTTCGAAATCGGCGCCAAAACGTCGGTCATGGACCGCCGACTCTACCTCGACGGCGCGCTCTTCTATTACAAATACACGAACTTCCAGACGACCGAGCAGGTCGGGACGATCTTCGTGACGAGCAATGCCGGCAAGGCCGACAGTTACGGTCTGGAAGCGCAAGCCCGGTACCGCGCCGGCCGCGGCCTCAGCTTCTTCGCCAACTATGCGTTTAACCATGCCCGCTTCAAATCGGGCCTGTTCGACGGCAACCGCTTCCGCCTTTCACCCGACCACACCTTCTCGGTTGGCGGCACGTTGGCCAGTGACGTCCCCGGCGGCCGCCTCGATTTCACGCCGGCGCTGACCTACCAATCGAAGGTATTCTTCGACAACGACAATGACCGGCCGGACCTGCAGACGCTCGCGAACGGCAAGATCGTCGCCGACACCGTCCAGGACGAGTTCCAGAAGGGCTTCGCGCTAGTCAGCGCGCGGCTCGGCTACACCCTTCGCGGCGGCAATTTCCGCCTCGAAGGCTTCGTCGATAACGTCCTCAACAAGAAGTACATCAAGGACGCCGGCAACACCGGTGACGCGCTGGGGATGGCGACCTTCATTCCGGGCGAGCCGCGCACTTACGGCGTCCAGCTGACCGCGCGCTTCTAGCGATGTTCGAGCTCGATCGCCGGCGGCTGCTCCACCTCGGAATGTTCGGCGCGGGCGCGTTGGCCATCCCCGGAACGGCGCTGGCGATCAGCTCGGCTCGGGGCTTCACGCACGGCATTGCGAGCGGCGAGCCGTCGCAGAAGTCGGTTCTGCTGTGGACGCGGTTCGTCGGCAACGGCGAAACCAGGCTCACCGCCGAAGTTGCGGAAAGCGAGACCTTCGACCGCGTCATTGCGGACGGCGAGGCCATCGCTTCCGCCGCCTCCAATCATACCGCCAAGGTCGTCGTGTCGGACCTGCAGCCGGGACGCTGGTATTATTACCGCTTCCGCTCGCCGGACGGCACCAGTTCGCCGATCGGACGCACGCGCACGCTTCCCGACGGCCCGACGTCGCGCTTCGCGATGGGCGTCTTCTCATGCTCGAACATCGGCTTCGGCTGGTTCAACGCCTACGCGCACGCCGCCGCCCGTACCGACCTCGATGCCGTCGTCCATCTCGGGGACTATTATTACGAATATGCGCGCGGCGATTATCCAAGCCGTAAAGAGGCGGTTCCCGAACGCCTGATCACAGGCGGCGAATGCATCCACCTGACCGACTATCGCCTGCGTCACGCTGCCTATCGAGCCGACCGCGATCTGCAGCGGATGTTACGCAACTTCCCTTTGATCGCGATGTGGGACGACCACGAATCCGCTAACGATAGCTGGGAAGGCGGCGCGGAAAATCACCAGCCGAAGACCGAAGGCCTATGGGGCCCGCGCAAGGCTGCGGCGGTGAAGGCCTATCGCGAATGGATGCCGGTCGGCGACGAGACCTTTGCCGAATATCGCATCGGCGATCTCGCGACGATCTTCCGACCGGAAACGCGGCTGACCGCGCGGACACACCAGCTGTGGCTCGAGGGCGACGTCAAAGGAAAGCCGGATCAGGAAGCCCTGATGAAGGCTTTCCGCGATGGGCCGTGGCAGGACCAGGGACGAACCTTGATGGGCGCTGCTCAGGAGAAGCAACTCGCCGACGGGTTCAAAGGGTCCACCGCTTCGGGCGTGCGTTGGCAAGTGCTCGCTCAGGAAGTCGTGATGGGCCCGCTGATGCTTCCGCAAGAGGCCGCAAACTGGATCCCCGCCGATGCCGACGCTGCGACCCGCGAGTCTGTGCGCATCGGTCTCCTCGCCTCGTCGCTCGGCCTGCCCTTCAACTTCGACGACTGGAATGGCTATCCCGCGGCGCGGGCGCGCGTGCTCAAGTCGGCGCAGGAAGCCAATGCCAACCTCGTCGTGCTGTCGGGCGACAGCCATAATGCCTGGGCGATCGATCTTGCGAATGATGCATCACGAGCGGGCGTGGAGTTCGCGGGCCAGAGCGTGACCTCGCCGGGCTGGGAGACCGACGCTCTGCAAATCTCGCCGCGCGAAATCGAACGCGCGCTCATGGCTCGCAACAAGGATTTGCGGTGGGCGAACATGAATCGCCGCGGCTATTTCTCGCTGGAACTGACGCCCGACCGCGCGACGAGCGAATGGCAATTGCTGGACACGGTCCGCCAGCGCTCGACGGCCCTCGCCGGGACCCAGCGCATGTCGGTCGATCACGGCGCCAATAAGATAGCGTAGAGCCCCGGCGCCTCCAGGAGTGGATGGAAGCGCTCGGGGCTCTGGCCGCCCGGGAGGGGTCAGGCGGCGAGCTTGAACGTCTGGCCGAGCGCCGCTTCGATGGCGTTCGTGCGGTGCTCGGGACTGATGGCGAGGCCTTCCGCAACCACGAACTCGGGCTCGATTCCCATGAAGTTGAAGACACCGCGTAGGTACGTCTCGAGATGCTCGAGCGAGGCAGCGGGCGCGCCGTCGCTGTAAACGCCGCCACGAGCGATCGCGAAGATCACGCGCCGTCCGCCGACGAGGCCCTCAGGCCCGTTCTCGGTGTAGCGGAACGTCTTGCCCGCAATCATCAGGCGATCGATCCACGCCTTGAGCTGGCTTGGCAGCGAGAAATTGTACATCGGAGCACCGACGATGATCGTGTCGGCGGCGAAGAATTCGTCGAGCACGCTGCTGTCGGCGAACGCGTCGAGCGTCAGGTGCGGAAGCGGGTCCGCGGCGAGGTCGCGATACACGACCTCTTCGCCCCACTGGGCGCCCTTGACCTGGTCGACGATTGACCTCGAAAGAGTGCGGCTGGCGCTGTCTTCACCGTTGATGCTGCTGTCGATATGCAGGATGGTCACTATTGCCTCCTAAGTATTGTTTTGTAACTGAGGCATGCTAAATAACCACCATCGAATCGCCCGCAAGAACGCACTTTTTTGTGTCGGACGAACAAATTTGTGAGACAGTTACAGGCAGGGAACCGCCACATGAAAGACCCCAGTAACCCCGTTTGCAGGACCATCAGCACCTTGCTGTCGCGCATCGGCGACAAATGGACGGTGCTGGTCGTGCAGACCCTCGGCAGCGGATCGAAGCGCTTCAATGAGCTCCGCCGCGAGATCCCAAGTGTATCGCAGCGCATGCTGACGCTGACCCTTCGCAATCTCGAGCGCGACGGTCTGGTCAGCCGCACGGTCACCCCGACGATTCCGCCGCGGGTCGACTATGAGCTGACCAAGCTCGGCCAGTCCCTTCAGAAGCCGATCTGCGGCCTCGCCACCTGGGCGATGGACAATGTCGAGACAATCCACGCGGCACAGGCGCGATTCGACGAGGAACATGATCCGAAGGCCGAAGCTGCTTGAGCACTGTTCAGGCCGGGGGGAGGATCGAAAGCCTGCTCGCGCAGGCTGAGGATTACGCATCCCGGAATGACGTTCGCGCAGCCACCAGCTACTATCAGGCTGCACTCAAGGCGGCACAGCAGGGCGAGCCTGTCGATTTCGCCGTGCGGCCGCGGCTCGAAGCTGCAGTCGGTTACCTTCGGCAGAGCGCCGAGGCGTACACATCCGCGCTGAAGTCGATCGTATCGGATCGCACGGGCGACCGGTTCCGCCATGCGGTCGAGATCATGACCGGCGAGCGCCAGCTGTTCGCATCCGAGCCCAGCGTCTTCTATTTCCCCTATCTCGCCAACCGCCAGTTCTTCGAGCGCGACGAGTTCGACTGGGTGCCGGAACTCGAAGCCGAGACGCTCGCAATCAAAGCCGAGCTCACCGCGCTGCTGGCCGAGGGCGCCGACTTCCAGCCCTATGTCGAGGACGATGCCGACCGCCCACGACGCGAGTTCCACGGCCTCCACGGCGACGCGAGCTGGACAGCGCTATATCTCTGGCGTGACGGCAAGCCGGTCCCGGAAAACGCCTCACGCTGTCCGCGAACCATGGCCGCGCTCGACAAGGTGCCGATGACGCACATCGGCACGAAGACGCCCGCGGTACTGTTTTCGAAGCTGACCCCCGGCGCGCATATCCCGCCCCACCGCGGAATGCTCAACTGCCGGTTGATCGGGCATTTGCCGCTGATCGTGCCCGACGGCTGCTGGCTTCGTGTCGGCAACGAGACGCGCCGCTGGGAAGAAGGTAAGCTCCTGATCTTCGACGACAGCTTCGAACATGAAGCCAAGAACGACAGCGATCAGACGCGCATCGTCCTGCTGTTCGATATCTGGCGGCCCGAGCTAAACGACGGAGAGAAGGCGGGCATCTCCGACCTGTTCGACACCATTGACCGGTTCACGACTATTTCGGACGCCTGAGACAGCGGCTACAGCCGCCGGATGCTCAAACCAGTAGCCACCGACATCGAAGCCTTGAAGACTCTCGACGATCGCCTGCGCTGGCTGTCGGCGTGGACCATCCATAACGCCAATCACATCCGCGGGAATAATGACGGCCTGAAGGTAGGCGGGCACCAGGCGAGCTGCGCGTCGATGACCGCGATCATGGCCGCGCTCTATTTCCATGCGCTCGGCCCGAACGACCGCGTCGCGGTGAAGCCGCATGCCGGGCCGGTTTTGCATGCGATTCACTACCTTTTGGGCTCGCAGTCGCGCGAAATGCTCGAAAGTTTTCGCGGATTTGGTGGCGCGCAAAGCTACCCGAGTCGGACCAAGGACAAAATTCCGGTCGATTTCTCGACGGGCTCGGTCGGCCTCGGCGTCGCCATCACTCTCTTCTCCAGCCTCATCCAGGACTACCTCACCGCGCACGGCTGGATGGACGAGGCAGATCGCGGCCGCTTCGTCGCGCTCATCGGCGATGCCGAGCTCGACGAAGGCAATATCTACGAAGCCATCATCGAGGGCGCGAAGCACGACGTCCGCAACCTCTGGTGGATCATCGATTACAATCGCCAGAGCCTCGATGCGACCAGCGCCGACCGCATGTTCGAGCGGTTCGATGAGATCTTCCGAAGCTGTGGCTGGCGGGTCGTCGAATTGCGCTACGGCAAGAAATTGCAGGCGGCGCTCGACAAGAATTCGGCGCTCAAGAACTGGTTCGAACAGCTGTCGAACGCCGAACTCTCGGCGCTCCATTATCAAGGCGGCGCAGCGTGGCGAAAGCGGATCGAGGCCGAACTCGGCAGGAAGGCTGCGCCCTTCCTCAAGCAATATGACGATGACGTGCTGGCGCGGTTGTTCACCGACCTCGGCGGCCATTGCATGGAAAGCCTGACGCAGGCGTTCGACGGCGCGCAGGACGACAGCCCGACGCTGTTCATCGCCTGGACGATCAAGGGCTTCGGTCTGCCCTTCGCCGGCCACAAGGACAATCACGCGGGCCTGATGAACCCGACGCAGATGAATGCGTGGCGCGATGCGATGGGTGTTCGCGAAGGGCAGGAATGGGAGCTGCTTGAAAGCGTCGGCGACAATGCGCGCCCGGGCGTCGATGCCCTGCTCGAACGCACGCGCATCATGCGCGAAAAGCGCCCGCGGGACTTCGGCAATGTCGCGATCCCGGACATCCCCGTCCCCGCCGGCGACGAGCAATCGACTCAAGCCGCGTTCGGCCGGATTCTGCTCGATCTGTCCAAGGCCGGCGGCGATCTAGCCGACCGGATCATCACCACCTCACCGGACGTGACCGTTTCGACCAACCTCGGCGCCTGGGTGAATCAGCGCGGCCTGTTCCGCCGCAGCGAAACCACTGATATTTTCGCAAAAGAAAAAATTGCATCGGCACAAAAGTGGGGAGCAAACAACAACGGCCAGCATATCGAGCTGGGCATTGCAGAATCCAATCTTTTCCTGATGTTAGGCGCTGCCGGCCTGTCGGGAGACCACTTCTTCCGGCGCCTCTTTCCCATCGGCACTCTCTATGATCCCTTCATCGCCCGCGGCCTCGATAGCCTGAACTACGCCTGCTACCAGGACGCACGATTCCTCCTCGTCGCGACGCCGAGCGGCGTCACGCTCGGCCCCGAAGGCGGCGCTCACCAGTCAATCAACCCGCCGCTGATCGCGCTCGGCCAACCTGGCCTGCGACATTATGAGCCCGCCTATGCCGACGAGCTCGCGGCGATGATGGAGGAAGCCTTCCGTCTCATCGACGATCCGGCCGGTGAAAGCACTTACCTTCGCCTCTCCACCCGCAGCATTGCGCAGGTCGAGCGCACCGACGTCACTTGGCGCGAGGGCGCGCTGGCCGGCGGCTACTGGCTCCGCGAACCGGGATCCAACGCCGAGGCGGCGATCGTCGCTATGGGTGCGGTGATGCCGGAAGCGCTCGCGGCCTGGGAGGAACTCAGCCCGGACGTACCGGGTCTCGGGCTGCTCGCGGTCACCTCGCCCGATCTCCTCCATCGCGGGTGGACGGCGGCGCAGGCCGCGCGGTGGAAAGGCGAGCGCAAGCCCAGCCACGCCGAGCAATTGCTGTCCCGGCTGGCTCCGAGCGCAGGCCTCGTGACTCTCGCAGATGCCGCGCCGGCTTCTTTGTCATGGCTCGGCGGCGTGCTCGGCCAGCGGGTTGCGCCCCTCGGCGTGGAGAAGTTCGGGCAGACCGGCAATCTCGCCGACCTCTATGCGGCCTACCGGCTCGACGGCGACGCCATCACAGAGGCCGTTGCCGAGCTACTGTTGCCCGCCTAGGAGGCGGCATGGCCGGGCGTTTCTTCGACGAGTGGCAAGTTGGCGACAAAGTCGCCCACGCGATCACGCGCACGGTGACCGAGACGGACAACGTTCTGCTCACCACGCTGACCCATAATCCACAGCCTTTGCACCTCGACTATGAGGCGGCGGCGAAGACCGAATTCGGCAAGCCGCTGGTCAACAGCTGCTTCACCTTCAGTCTGATGGTCGGGGTCAGCGTCCACGACACGACGCTCGGAACGCTCGTCGCCAACCTCGGCTACGACAAGCTCACCTTCCCCAACCCGGTTTTCGCCGGCGACACGCTTCGCAGCGAAAGCGAGTGCGTCGCGGTGCGCGAGAGTAATTCGCGGCCGAATGCGGGCATCGTCACCTGGGCGCACCGCAGTTTCAACCAGCGCAATGAACTGGTGTGCGAGTGCACCCGCACCGCGCTCATCCAGAAGAAGCCATGAGCGAGCCGCGCAGCTGGCTGTTCGTGCCGGCGGACAGCGAAAAGAAGGTCGCCAAGGCGCTCGAGAGCGAAGCCGACGCGATCATCTTCGATCTCGAGGACAGCGTCGTGCCGGACCGGAAGAAAACGGCGCGCGCGATCCTGAAAGGCCTCGCCAAGCGGACGGGCGGCCCCCAATGGTGGGTCCGCGTCAATCTGCTCGGCACCAAGGCGCACAAAGACGACCTCGAAGTGCTGAAGGTCGCCGATATCCACGGCCTCGTCCTGCCCAAGGCGGAGAATGGCGGCGACGTCGCTCACCTCGCCCACCGCACCGGAAGCATCCCGATCCATGCGATCGTCACCGAGACGGCCGCGAGCCTGTTCAACCTGATGACCTATCGCGACCCGAACTCGCCGCTCGTTGCGATGAGCTGGGGCGCGGAGGATCTGTCGGCGGCACTCGGCGCGTCGTCGAAGTATGACGCAAACGGAGAGCTCAGCTTCACCTATAAGATGGCTCGCTCACTGTGTCTCGCCGGCGCCGTCGCCGCCGGAGTCCAGCCGGTCGACGGTGTGTTCGCCGACTTCAAGGACGACAAAGGCCTGAAGGCCGAGTCCGAAGCCGCGCGCCGCGAAGGCTTCACCGGCAAGCTCGCCATTCACCCGGCCCAGGTGCCGATCATCAACGCCGCTTTCACACCGTCCGATGAGGACCTGCACCACGCCGAGGAAATTGTCGCCGCATTCGAGGCACATCCCGACGCTGGCGTGTTGTCCGTCGGCGGCAAAATGGTCGATCGCCCGCACTTAGTGCAGGCCAGGCGCGTACTCGAACGAGCACGATAAGGAGATCCCTCATGGCGACGACTGCTGAGCCCCAACCGACCCTTTCGGAACAGGCGAGCCGACCAACACTCGCCAAGGGCTGGGGAACCGATGCTCCCGACCAGCCGCTCCGTCCGATGGACTTCGAGCGCCGCGCGCTTCGTCCCGACGATGTCGCGATCAAGATTACCTACGCCGGTATCTGCCACAGCGACCTTCACACCTGCCGCAACGACTGGGAAGGCACGATCTACCCATGCATCCCGGGCCACGAGATCGTCGGCACGGTGACCGCGATCGGCAACGAGGTCACTCGGCATCGCGTCGGCGATACGGTCGCGGTGGGTTGCATGGTCGACAGCTGCATGGAGTGCGACCAATGCCTCGCCGGCTGGGAGGTGTTTTGCCGCAAGGGCTGCGTCCAGACTTACAACAGCGCCGACTATCACGATCACACGATCTCGAAGGGCGGCTACACCGACCACATCGTCGTCCGCGATCACTTCGTCCTGAAGGTGCCGGACGGAATGGACACCAGCCGTGTCGCGCCTCTGCTTTGCGCGGGCATCACCACCTACTCGCCGCTTCGCCAATACAATGTCGGGCCGACCAGCAAGGTCGCGGTCGTCGGCCTCGGCGGACTCGGTCACATGGGCGTGAAGCTCGCCGCGGCGATGGGCGCGCACGTCACTATGATCACGACCACGCCAAGCAAGGGCGAAGATGCGCGCAAGCTTGGCGCACATGACGTGATCATCTCGACCGACCCGGAACAGATGGCCGCGGCGGCGACGCGTTTCGACTTCATCCTCAATACCATCCCCGTCAGTCATGAGATTGACGGCTATCTCCAGCTGCTCGGGCGGTCGGGACGGATGGTGATCGTCGGCGCGCTAATGCAGATGCCGCCGTTCATCGGATCGAACCTCATCTGGTGGAACCGCGCGGTCGGCGGATCGGCGATTGGCGGCATTCCCGAGACTCAGGAAATGCTCGATTTCTGCGCGGCAGAGGGCATCTACCCTGACATCGAGTTCATCGAGATGAGCGAGGTCAACGACGCTTACGAACGGTTGTTGAAGAACGACGTCCGCTATCGCTTCGTGATCGACATGAGCAAGGGACTGTGAGCGAAGCCATCCACCCCGTCCCTCCCGGCTTCAATGCCCGCATCGGCCCGGCCGAACTGGCCGAGCTCAACCGTCGTGCCGACGCGGCCCCCGACGCCTTCTGGCTCGAACAGGCGAAGCGCCTGGCCTGGAACAAGGAGCCGACAAAGGCCGGCAACTGGTCGTTCGACGAGGATGATTTCGGCATCAAATGGTACGAGGACGGCGAACTGAACCTGTCGGTCAATTGCCTCGACCGGCATCTTGCCGAGCATGGCGACCGGACGGCGCTGATCTTCGAAGCCGATGAGCCAGGCCAGGGCGAAACCTGGACCTATCGCCAGCTCCATGAAGAGACATGCCGATTCGCGAACCTGCTGAAGCAGCGCGGGATCGAACGCGGCGACCGCGTCATGATCTACATGCCGATGATCCCCGAGGCGGCAGCGGCGATGCTCGCCTGCGCGCGCATCGGTGCGGTGCATTCGGTGGTGTTCGGCGGCTTCTCGCCAGAAAGCCTCGCCGGCCGCATCGCCGACTGCGATTCCTGCGCGGTGATTACTGCCGACGAAGGCGTCCGCGGCGGCAAGCACATCCCCTTGAAACTCAACGTCGACGACGCCTTGACCGAGCGAGACGTCCCCACCGTCATCGTCGTCACCCGCACCGGCGCCGATGTCCCGATGAAGGGCGGGCGTGATGTTCGCTACAGCGACGTTCGTGATGGCCTGTCGACGGACTGCGAGCCGGCGATCGTGAGCGCGGAAGACCCGCTGTTCATCCTCTACACCTCGGGTTCGACCGGAAAGCCCAAGGGCGTGGTGCACACCACCGGCGGATACGCAGTCTGGGCCGCGACGACCTTCGACTGGGTATTCGACTATCGGCCCGACGACATCTTCTGGTGCACGGCCGATATCGGCTGGATCACCGGCCACACCTACGTCGTCTACGGACCGCTGATGAACCGGGCGACGAGCGTGATGTTCGACGGCGTTCCCAATTATCCGAACTTCGGTCGGTTCTGGGAGACGATCGACCGCCTCGGAGTCACGATCTTCTACACCGCGCCGACTGCCATCCGCGCCATCGAGCGCGAGGGCGACGAGTGGGTGAAGAAATATTCGCGCACGTCGCTGCGCCTGCTCGGCACGGTTGGAGAGCCAATCAATCCCGATGCGTGGGACTGGTACTGGCGCGTCGTTGGCGACAAGCGTTGCCCGGTGGTCGACACCTGGTGGCAGACCGAGACCGGCGGAATCTTGATTTCCCCCCTCCCCGGCGCGGTCGACATGAAACCCGGAAGCGCGACGAAGCCGCTACCCGGTGTGAAGCCGCTTCTCGTCGACGCCAATCACCAAGTCCTCGACGGAGCAGCTAGCGGCAATCTGTGCATCGCCGCATCCTGGCCGGGACAGATGCGCACGGTCTGGGGCGACCACGGCCGCTTCTTCGAAACCTATTTCAAGACCTATCCCGGGCTCTACTTCACCGGCGACGGCTGCCGGCGCGACGAGGATGGCTATTACTGGATTACCGGCCGCGTCGACGACGTAATCAACGTGTCGGGCCATCGCATCGGCACGGCTGAGGTCGAGAGTTCGCTTGTGTCCCATCACCATGTGGCCGAGGCCGCCGTCGTCGGCTATCCGCACGACATCAAGGGCACCGCCATCTACGCTTTCGTCACGCTGAACGCCGGCGAGGAAGGCAATGATGAGCTCCGCAAGGAGCTGGTGAAGGAAGTGCGCCACGATATCGGCGCGCTGGCAGCGCCCGAGAAAATCCACTTCACGCCGGCGCTCCCCAAGACGCGGTCGGGCAAGATCATGCGCCGAATCCTGCGCAAGATTGCCGAAGGCCAGACATCGGGCTTCGGCGATACATCCACGTTAGCTGATCCGAGTGTCGTCGACGCACTGCTCGCCGGACGCCAATGACGTGAAGCTTTTGGTTGCGTCGATTGTCGTTGCGTTGGCGGGAATGGCCCCTGCGGCAACACCGCAGCTCGACATGGTGAGCTTCTTCACCGGCCGCACGCATTCCGACAATGTGATGAAGGTGGTCTTCCACCGATCAAGTAGCTTGGTCGTCGACAGCGTCGGCAAGTCGGACGGCAAGCAATTCGTGCTGATCGACACCGTGCACGAGCAGGGCAAGCCGCCGCGCATCCGCAAATGGGTAATGCACCCCGCGGGACCAGGGCATTTCACCGGGACGCTGAGCGACTCCGAAGGTCCAGTCGACATCAAAGTGTCGGGGTCTTCCGCGACGATCGGCTACGTCATGAATGGCGGGCTGAACGTGAACCAGCAGCTGCAGCTGTTGCCGGACGGAAAGACGATGTCGAACCACACCGTCGTGAGGAAGTTCGGCCTGAGATTCGGAAGCGTCGATGGCAAGATTCGCAAGCTGGATTGACTCCCCTCCTTGACAGGGCGGGGCCGGGGATGAGTTGAACGTCCCGACTAGCTTCCCTCTGACCCACCCCCAACCCCTCCCTTGCAGGGTGGGGAATCTCGGCTATCCCTCGCTTGAGGGGAGAGCCGCATGGCGAGCGTAGCCGAGTCACACCACCACACGCCCTGGTCGATGGCGCGAGTAATCATCGCCTCGTCCGCGGGGACGGCGTTCGAGTGGTACGACTTCTTCATTTTCGGAAGCCTCGCGCCGGTCATCTCCAAAGTGTTCTTTGCGGGGCTCGACCCGACTCCAGCGCTGATCGCGGCGCTCGCCTTGTTCGCAGTCGGCTTCGCGTTCCGGCCATTGGGCGCATTGATCTTCGGAGTCGTCGGCGATCGCATGGGCCGCAAAGGTGCGTTCCTGATCACGGTCACTATGATGGGCGGAGCAACCTTCCTGATCGGCCTGTTGCCGACCTACGCGCAGGCTGGCGCGCTTGGACCCATCCTGCTGATATTCCTTCGAATCCTGCAGGGCATTGCGCTCGGCGGCGAATATGGCGGAGCAGCGATCTACGTCGCCGAGCATGCGCCGAACAACAAGCGCGGGGCCTCGACCGGGTGGATCCAATCGTCCGCCTCGTTCGGGCTACTCGCAGCCCTGCTGGTGATCGTCGCGACGCGCACCAGCATCGGCGAAGACGCGTTTGGAAGCTGGGGCTGGCGGATCCCGTTCCTGGCTTCGTCGGTCCTGCTGGCCATCTCGGTGTGGATGCGCGCGAAGCTCGCCGAGAGCCCGCACTTCGCCAAGCTTCGCGAGGAGGGTGAGGTGACCAAGGCGCCGCTGCGCGAATCCTTTGGCAATCGCGAGAGCCTCAAGCGCGTCATGATTGCCTTCTTCGGCATCATGTGCGCGCAGGGGGCGGTCTGGTACTTCACCTTCTTTTACCTGCAGGTGTTCCTGGAAAAGTCGCTTGGGCTTCCGGGCCAGACCAAGGACCTGTTGCTGATCGTGATGACGGTCGTCAGCGCGCCGCTCTACGTTTACTTCGGCTGGCTCAGCGACCGTATTGGACGCAAGCCGGTAATGGTCGGCGGGATGGCACTTGCGCTGATCCTCTATTTTCCGGCCTCGCACTGGATTGCAGAGGCGGCGAACCCGGCTCTGGTCGCGGCGCAGAAGGCGACGCCCGTCGTCGTGCAGACCGATCCGGCAACCTGCTCGGTGCAGTTTGATCCGGTCGGTACGGCGAAGTTCGTCAGCGCGTGTGACATCGCCAAGTCGACGCTGGTGGCGAAGGGCATTTCCTTCAGGACGCGCGCGTCGGCGGATCGCCAGACGCAGGTTCTCGTCGGCAACAGCATTGTGCTGATTCAAGGTGGCGAAGGGCTGCCCGGACCCGACCTCAAGAAGCTGAAGGGCACGACCAGCGACGCGATCGGCGCGGCGTTGCAGTCCGCTGGCTATCCGAAGTCCGCCGATCCTTCGAAGTCGAACATGGGCTCGCTGAGCCTGATCCTGATCGCCTTCGTCGTCGCCTCAACCGCACTCTACGGCCCTCAGGCAGCGGCGCTGGTCGAGATGTTCCCGACGCGCGTTCGCTACACAGCGATGAGCCTGCCATACCATGTCGGTACCGGCTGGGTCGGCGGGTTCCTGCCTGTCACCAGCTTCGCGCTCGTGGCTGTCACCGGCAACATCTACAGCGGCCTGTGGTACTCGGTGGTGTTCACCGGAATTTCGGTGGTCGTGTCGCTGCTGTTTCTCAGGGAAACGGCGGGCAAGCCACTCGAAGAGGTCTAAAGCCTCACGGGCACCAGTGAATGTCGATCGGCTGATCGACTTCAGCGAGCACGCGGCCGATCGGCAGCTTCGAGCTCTGCCCGTCCGCGATCGCCTGCTCGAGCAGGTCCCGCTTCTCCTGCCCCGTGACCGTAATCAGAATCGTCCGCGCGGACAGGATCGAGGCTCGGGTCAGGGTGACGCGCGCGACCGGCGCTTCAGGGGGAAGCGGATCGGGCATCACTCCAATCGCTCGGCGCGCCTTCGGTGCATCCAGCGCGTCCTGCAGGTCCGGACCCGGGAAAATCGAGGCGGTATGGCCGTCATTGCCCATGCCAAGCCAGACGAGGTCGGGCGGCCACGGCAGGTCCTGCAATCGCGCATCGGCCGAATTGCCAGCGAGCTTATAGTCCTCGATGCCCGTGGCGATCGGGATCACGCGCGCACCGAGCGGAAGGAACGTCCGCGCCATCTCGCGCACGTTGGCAAGCTCGCTGTCCATAGGGACGAGGCGGTCGTCGGTCGGAATGATGGTGACCCGCTTCCACTGCTGCTTCTGAGCCGCTAGCTTGGGGAAGATCGCCGGGCCGGTCCGGCCACCGGGAACTGCGATCAGCGACGCATTGCGCGCGTCGACCGCACTCTCAATTATGAACCCGACGTCGCCCGCAACTGCGTCCGCAAGCTCGTCCAGGGAATCATAGTCCCACCATTCCGCTTCGATCATGTGATTCTCTTTTGTGGTTATCGCGGCGGTCGTTGCGCGTATCCGAACCATCCTGCAACCGCTTGTCCGCTTCGATTGAGCGCAGGACGGAACCGAAGCCGGTCGTGGGCGATGTTGCACATCGCATTGTCGATCGCCGGATTGCCCGTCCCGCGGAGCACGTTGCACTCGCTGACATAGCCCTGCGGACTGACGCGGATGCGCAGGAAAACAGGCACTCCACGCGGCCATTGATCGATGAGGTCGCGGGGGATGTCGCGGCCGGTCAGTACGGGCGAGGCGAGATGAGGAGGCTCGGCGACGCCACCATCTCCGCCCCCGCCCGGCCCGTTTCCGCCATTGCCGCTGCCCGCGCCGTTGCCGATGCCACCGGCTCCAGTGCCAGTACCGGCGACATTGGATGCGCCCTGTGTTGGCGCGGGGCCCTGACGCGGCGTCTCGCTAACGACGACAGGATTCGGCTTCTGCGGCTGGACCTTTGGCGTCGGCGCCTTGATCTCGGTCGCCTGGTTCTTGATGTTCTTGGGACCTGACCCGCCTTCCTTTTCCTTCGGCGTCGCCCGCGGTTGAGTTGCAGGAGGAGGAGGAGGAGGGGCCTGCGCGATATCGAACATGCGCAGCACTTCCTCCTGCCCCGGCAGCGGCATCTTTCCCGACAGGTTCAGGAAAGCGATCAGCAATGCAGCGTGGATCGCGACGACGCCGAAAAGCGCGCCACTCTTGTCGCGATTATTGAGGTCCGGCCGGTACATGACGCGACCGTAACGCTAGTGCGCCACTGCCAGTTGCTCATAATACTCGAGCGCCGGCGCGGGGGGATAAGCGCCGACGCTCGTACGCGGGCAACTGCGCCTATGCTTTACTAACGGCCGGTGCTGGGCCTCCGCCCTCCACCATGACTGGCCTTCCCTCCCTTACTTGCGATTTCCCGCTGCTTCGCCGGGTCCATGGCTGCAAAGCCACGCTTCGACCCTCCGCTCTTCGTAGACATGCTTTTCTCCCTGCATATTGCTGTGAACAGCCGGGCCCGAAACGCATGATTCCGGCGGCAGTTCATAATGCTGATGTGGATTAGAAAACGGCTGTTTTCTCGGATTAACCCGCCATTTTGATGAAATGAGCCGAACCGCTGTGACGCTGCATCCCTTGCAGCGGCTGTGCCAGATCCGTCGGTGCGATGGGTTTGCGAGACGGATCGCCGATGATCGAGGAAACGGCACATTGGGAAGGAAATCATGCTCGGGCTCCAACGCTGTGCAACCGAGCAAGTGCCGGCGCTTATGCCGGGTCTCGAAAATGGGTTCAGGCCGCTAACGAAGCCGCAGCCCTATCCACAATGTCCGGGGGGTTGCGCGTTCGACCGAGCCGTCGCCGTTGATGCCCGCCATGACGAGGGAATTCATCAGATTCTCGCCGCGCGCGATAAGCTGGAGTCGCTTGGTCACAGGCCATGATGCGAACGCCTCGAGCGTCGTCGCACCCTTGAGGAGATCGCTGTTCACATCGTCGTCGAATTGGGACCAACGCGACGGAGCACGATCGACGCTCCCTTCCCGCCCTTTTCCCAGCTCGCCGACAGCGAGCCTGAAAAGCGGGGCGTCTGGGCAGGCCGCAGCCCGTCGAGAAACCCCGCCGCGCCGAACGCATCCATTCGCGCATGGGCTATGCTCGCTCCCGCTCTGATGCTCCACGGACCATCGGTCCACTCCGCCGAGACGTCGATGCCGCGCACGCTGATGGCCCGGACGTTCTGCCGCTGGCTGTACGTACCGGTGGCGCCAACGAATCCGACCCCTGGGAAAACACCGGGGCCATGCCCGAGCATAACGTTGGCGATCGCGTCTTTCAGGCGGTTAGCGTGCGCCATCAGCGACAGGCTGATCGGACCATGCTGGTAGTCGATGCCTGCTTCCATCCCGGCAAGCCGTTCGGGATCGAGGTCGGGATTGGCAGGCGGGTCCAACCCCCGAAAAATGTCATGGTTACCGTCTATTTAACCATGGAGCTTAGCCAGACCTTTTCCTTGTCCTGCGAGAAATCCAGGCATGGAAAAGCAGGTCGCAAAGCGCACGATCAGCGCAATCGTTCTCGCCGCCGCTACAGTGTCGTTCCAGGCACCAGCTTCGGCCCAGTCGTTTACCAAGACCGAGGCGATCCTCGGCGGCCCGAGCGCGCTCGAAGCGCTGCTGGCGCAGCAGAAGGCCGGGACCCCTGTGACACGTCCCACCTTCCAGGCCGTTCTGCAGCCGGCTTCCTACTCCAACCCGCGCCCGACGATCATTCCAGCTGTCCTCAGCGATACGCGGCCGGCAGTCAGCCCGGGCGTGTTCAATGGACGTCCCGATGTCTTCGGCTCGGTTGCGCTCCGCGTCGGCCACACGCCGCTCGATGCCAAGTGGCATCGCGTCGAACATTCCGATGTCGGCGGATCGGCCGCGGCCTATGCCGCCTCACTGCGTGGGGAAGCTTCGGTCGAGCGGCTCGAAGCCGTCAACTGGTACGTTAACAAGCGCGTCCACTTCGTCGACGACCAGGTCCGCTGGGGCCGCGCCGACGTCTGGTCGACCGCCAATGACACGTTGAATGCGGGCAAGGGTGACTGTGAGGACTTCGCCATCGCCAAGCTGGCGATGCTCCGCCGTGCCGGCATTGCCGACAAGGACCTCTACCTGGTCGTGCTCCGCGACCTCGTTCGCCGCGCCGATCACGCCGTGCTCGTCGTCCGCGCGGGCGGTCACATGTACGTGCTCGACAATGGCACCGACCGCCTTCTCGATAGCGAGAGCGTTCGCGACTACCGGCCGATCCTGACGTTCGCTTCGAACGCGACCTTCACTCACGGCTATCGCGTGAATCGGGCTCCTATGAATATCGCCAGCGCTGAGGAAACGTCGATTACGCCGGCCGCCGATACGTCGGAGCCGGCCGTTGACGATCAGCGCTCGCGGAGCGCCTCGCTTCTCGCCTTCAGCACCGGCTTCAACAAGTAAGTCAGGATCGACTTGCGCCCGGTGATGATCTGGGTGTCGGTCATCATGCCCGGGGTAATCGGCAGGCGGTGACCCGCCGCGGTCAGGAAGCTCTTGTCCGTTTCGACGATCACCGTGAAGAAGGCCTGCTTCTCATTCTCGTCATAGATTGAGTCAGCTGACACCTGGACGACGCGGCCTTCGAGCCCGCCATAGGTCGAGAAGTCGTAGGCCGTGACTTTCACCAGTGCCTTATCGCCAACCTTGATGAAAGCGATGTCGCTCGGCTTGACCCGGGTCTCCACCAGCAATTTCTCGCCGGCCGGGACGACTTCCATGATCTTTTGACCCGGCTGCACGTAGGCGCCGATCGTCGTCACCTGGACGTCGTTGACGACTCCATCAACCGGCGAACGGATTTCGGTACGACCCAGCTTGCCTTCGGCGCCGCGGAGCGACTGCTCGTTGACCGCGATCTTGGCCGCGATCTGGCTGCGCTCGTCGAGGGCCGACTGGCGGAATTCGAAATTGGCCTGAGAAGCCTGGGCCTGCGCTTCGCGGACGGCGGCGAGGGCCTTGCCCTGCTGCTCGCGAGCAGCTGAGATACGCCCCTGCAAGTCGATAACCTCGCGGCGCTTGTCGAGTAGATCAGTCTGCGGAACGATGTTCTTCGCTGCCAGCGGCTCGAGCATCTGAACCTGGTGCTGGGCGAGCGCCAGGCTGCCCTGCAGGCTCTGAATAGTCGCGGCAGCCTCACCGACATCGCGGCGAGCCTGCTCGGCGGAAGCTTGAAGGGCCGAGACCTTGCTGCTCAGCGCGGATTCGCGTGCCTGGCGGAGCGCCCGCTCGCCGGCGCAATCGCTGCCGGTGCAGGCAACGGTCTGACCCGTCCCTTCTGCCGTAAGGCGCGACACGCGCGACTGAAGCGACTGTGTTTCAGCTTCGAGCTGTCCGACCTGCGACGTGTTTTCCGGGCTGTCGAGGCGGGCTAGGAGCTGCCCCTTCTTCACGCGCTGCCCCGAACGAACGAAAACTTCGCTAACCGTCGCCGGATCGGCCGCGGTGATGACCTGCAGCTTGCTCGACGGAATGACCTTGCCCTGGCCGCGAGTGACCTCGTCGACCTGCGCGAGCATCGACCACAACAGGAACATGAAGAAGGCGACGGCGGACGCGACAATGATCAGCCGCGCGCCAGTCATCGGCTGACGGTGCTTGATAGCGGAGCCTACGAACGGAAGGGTAGCCATGACGAACGCTTACTCCAATCAGCGGCTGGCGACGATTGCCGCGGGACCGCCTGTCTCAATCTGGGTCTCAGGCTTCTTCTGCTCCTGCGCGGCGACTAGCTTCGTCGCCGCAGGACTTTCGTCGGGGCCCGGAATGTGAAGGGTCCAGCCCTTGCTGGTGTCGAGCAGTCCACCGACGTCATCGGGCGCCCGCTTCAGGACCGTGCCATCCGTGATCGGACCGGTGACGGCCTGCGCCACCTGGTCGCCCGTCAGCGGCTGGTTGACCAGCTTGGGCGGGCGCATCGACAGCGGATCGCGCGGTTCGCCAATGTACCGGCCGGTGAAGGCTGCCGGTTGGCCCCATGCACCCGGCCAACGGTAGAAGATGTGCTGGCCGATCTGCGCGACCTTCGCGAGCATCGGGGCCCAGCGCGGCGCGACATAATCGGCGTGATAATGGGTCGCTTCGCCAACGGCCGTTTCCACGTAGCCGGCAAGCGAAGCACGGGCGATCTCTTCGGCGCGAAGCCACGCATCGCGAGCCGGAGCGCGATAAAGCGCGCCGTCACAGACGAAGGTGAACTGACAAACGCCGGTGCCTGCGCCCTGATAAACGACGCCGCAGACCGACTTTGGGAACGCCGGGTGGCGCATGCGGTTGAGCACGACCTGCGCGACGGCGCGGCGGCCCTCGACCGGCTCGAAACCGGCTTCGTAATAAACCGCCTGGGTCATGCACAGCAGGGCGCGGCGCTCATCGATATCGCTGCCGCTGAGCGCGAACGGCTGAGCGGCGTGGACCGGCCCGCCGGCGAATGGAAGCGCGGCGTTGATGACTTTCGCCTGGTCGCCGATCGCCTGGAAATCGTTTGCTTTGGCGCCGCTGGTCGCGTCGATCAGCTGCGCGGCCTTGGCGTCGCTGAGCTTGACGTTCACCGTCGACGCATCGGCGCGATCGCGGGCAACGAGAAGGGCGACGGCGACCAGCGCCAGTAGCGCGATGATGCCGGCGCCGATCAGCTTCAGCCGACGCTCTGTCGTGTGGAGTCGAAGGGCGAGCGCCGTCATTGCTGCACCGCCTTCGGCTGCTCAGCGACCGCCGTGAGGTGCTTGAGCACTTCGTCGCGCGGACCGTCGGCGAGGATCTTGCCTTTGTCGATGACGATCAGGCGCGTCAGGATCGACAGCATGTTGTGACGGTGGGTCGACACCACGAGCGACTGGTCGGGCGCGAGCGCCGTCTTCAGCTTCTCGATGAAGTAAAGCTCGGTCTGCGTGTCCATCGAGCCCGTGGGCTCGTCGAGGAACAGCATCTTCGACGGGCTGACGAGGGCGCGAGCGAGGACCAGCAACGCGCGCTGGCCGCCGGAGAGGCGCGATCCACGCTCGCCGACCGGAAGATCGAAGCCGGCCGCATCGCGCGACAGGAAAATGTCGGCGCCCGAGCGAACCACCGCGTCGATCAGTTGCTCATCATTGGCCTTGGCCGCGCCGAGCATGAGGTTGTCGCGAACGGTGCCGCTGAACACCTCGGAATCCTGAGCGACGAAGCGAAAGGCCTCGCGCAGCTGGTGCGGGTGGTACTGGCGGCTGTCGAGGCCATCGACCAGCATCTCGCCTTCGGTCGGAGCGTAGAGCCCACAGAGCACGCGGCCCAGCGTCGACTTGCCTGAAGCGACCCGGCCGATGATGCCGATACGCTCGCCCGGGCCGATCTTCAGGTTCAGGTCGGCCAGGGAGTCACGGCCGGCCTGGGGATAACGGAAGGAAACGTTGACGAGTTCGATGTGCCCGCCGCGGATCTCAGGGACGATGCTGCGCATCGCAACGTGACGCTCGTCGCTCGCATCCATCATCCGCTGAAGCGACGCGAGGGTCGCGTACGCCTGCTTGCCGCGAGTGACAAGGAAAGCGAGCTGGCCAACCGGCTGCAGCGAGCGACCCGACAACATGATGATCGCGATGATCGCACCCATCGTCATGTCGCCGGCCTGGAAGCGGTAGAAACCGCCGATCAGAAGGCCGACGCTGATGAGCTGCTGCGAAATGCTGGCGAGATTGACGGCAACCGCGGTCAGTCGGCGCATACGCTCGCTGGTCGCAGCCGACATCGAAGAATAGCGGCGCCAACGCCCGAGCATCTGGCCTTCGGCGCGAGCAGCTTTGAGTGTCTCCGCACCGGCAATCGATTCAACCAGGACCGAGTGCTGCAGGCTGGAGTCCGCCTGTGCATCGAGCGCGGCGCTGCCCATTGCCCGCTGCAGGCTGAGGCCCGCGACCAGCATCAGGAGAATGCCAGCAATCGGCACAAACACCAGCCAGCCGGCTAGGATCGTGATCAGGCCGAGGAACAGGACCAGGAACGTCACGTCCACAGCGAGAACGACGGTGGTCGATGCGAAGAAGTCGCGGACCTGCTCGAACTCGGAGACGCGGCGAGCGAAGGCACCGGTGCTGCCCTGGCGTTCGGCCATCGGCAGGTTCATCACCTTCTCGAACAGTTTCTGAGAAAGCTTGGCGTCGAGCTTGCGGCTGACCTCGTCGATCAGTCGAGAGCGGGCAACGCGCAGCACGAAATCGAACGTGAGCGCGAGCAACACGCCGATAGCGAGCACCCACAAAGTCGAGATCGCCTTGTTCGGGATCACCCGGTCGTAGACGTTCATCGTGAACAGCGGCATCGCGAAAGCGAGCAGGTTCACGACCAGGGCCGCCAATAGGACCGGCCAGAATTCCTTGCGGACCTTCCAGACCTCGGACCAGAACCAATGCGAGCGCTTGGCCTTGTCCCACGGACGCTCGCCTTCCCGCTCGCGGGTCGGGTCGGTTTCGACCACAACGGCGCGGCCGGTGTAGGCACTCTCAAGGTCGGTTAGCTTTACCCAGTTCGCCTCGGCAATGCCGGGCGCATAGACGAGTGCATCGCCGTCGCGCGTCTCGAGCAGCACCGCCGCCCGATTGTCGGAGAGTTCCAGGACCGCCGGGCACTTGCCCGCCGGCCAGCCCTTCAGGCGCCGGGCAATCGGCTCCGCGCGCATTCCGACCTGCTCGAGCGCGGGCTCGATCTGGTGGAACGGCAGGGTGCCGTCTTCGGCGAGGGCAAGACCCGCGCGGAGGAGGACCGGCGACGATGGCCGGTCCGCCTCACGCGCAAGGTAAGTCAGGCATTCAAGGACGGGGTCGATTTCACGCGACCGATCCGCATCAAGCCAATTCATGAAACTCACGACCCGTCCTCTTACTCATTACCGGCCCGCCGGCTGATCCGAAGCAGGCGCGGCTGCCGGAGCGGCAGGCCCATTCGCCATGGCCGGATACGGCACGCTGTTTTCCTGCAGGTCCGCAGGCGGAATCGGGTTCACGTGGAAGCGCGCACGCTCCGTCGGAACCGCTGCCGCCGGCATCTGGACGCCGAGGCATTCGATCAGTTTGTTCGCCGCGGCGAGCACGCGATACTGCGCGTAGAGCTTGGCGAGACGAGCGGTCTCGGTCTGCTGCTGCACATTGTAGCGGGTGTTCTGCGCGTCGAGGACGTCGAGCAGCGAGCGACGACCGATGTTGAACTGCTCACGATAGGAAAGCAGCACATCATCGGAGATCTTCGCTTGCGTCTCGAGCTCGCTGGTGAGCGCCGTCTGGTTGACGAGGCGGCTCCACGCGCTGCGCGTATCCTCCTCCGCCTGGCGGGTGACCTGGAACAAGCGGCCATGAACCTCGTCGGCCCGGTTCTGCTGTTCGCGAACGTTCGCTTCCTTGATGCCACCATTGTAGAGCGTCCAGCGGAGGACGCCGAGCGCCTGCAGGTCGGTGGTACGTCCAGCGAAGCCATCGATGTCGTGACCGGCGCGAGCGCGGCCTTCCAGCGTGAACTTCGGACCGATGTCGGCCTTGGCGGCGCGAACTTCCTCGCGAGCCGTGTTCAGGTCGGCAATGGCCTCCTGCACGCGCGGATTCTGGCCGCGGGCAAGCGCTTCAGCGTCCTCGAGAGTCGCCGGCATGCACTGCGACACGTCAGGCGGCATCGAAACGCTGTCGATCGGAACGCCAGTCAGCGTGCGGAAAGAAATCGCCGCGGTATCGAGATCCTCGCGGGCCTCGGTTACGCGGGTGCGAGCCGACTGCAGGCGCTCTTCGGCCTGCTGCTGGTCAGCGATGCTGATCGAGCCCTTCGAAACGCCCTCGCGAAGGTCGGCAGCGAGACGCTCGTGGAACGTCACGTTGTCCTGCGCAATCGCGACAAGGCGCTGCTGCAGCAGGTAATCGATGTAGGTGCGCGATACGTTGAGAGCGACGAACTCGGAACGCTCTTCGACGCGAGACGCCGCGGCGTCAGTACGCGACGCCTGACGGCGGATCTCGGCTTCACGGCCGCCGCTGTCATAAAGCAGCTGCTGGACGATCAGGTCACCTTCAATCGGCCACAGGGTCTGGTCGGCAAGGCCAATCGAGCGACGGGTCGGGTTGCGCAAGCTGCGAACGCCAACCGAGCCTTCGACCGAGATCCGCGGATACCAGAGACCCTGGCCCTGAACCCGTTCCTCCTGGGTCGCAGCCTTGTTGGCGACGGCCTGGCGAATTTCAGGATTGGTATTGAGTGCAGATTGAACTGCGTCACGCAGCTCCACTCCGAATGCAGGTGACGCGCACAGCAGCACCGCTCCGGGAACGATCATCGTCCAGTGCTTCTTAATCATGGTACCCCCTTCTGGTCTTTAATCGAGACCCCCACTGTCCACTCGTGGGGGTCCCGCGCTCTCTTTGAAATCAACGCAAATCAGGCGTGTGTCTGAACCGCATCCACATGAACCATCACAGCTTCCATGCTGAAGGCAGCGTGGCCCGCCGTGAACCCGGCAAAAGCGTGGCTGTCCCCCATTGGAACGCCCATCGCATTGTGGCTTGCGAGAGCCTCGAGCGCCGGATTTCCGCCGCCCGCGTGGCTCGGAAGCGAGCTCAGCACGTGGTCGATGGTGGAGCTGTTGCCGCCACCGTGCAGGGCTTCGGCCAGCACCTGACCGAGCGCCCCATTGTGCTGACCCGCAACCGCACCGCCATGGGCCGCCGCGAGTTGCGAGGCCGCCGGCATTGCGATCGAGGCCGCCGTCATCTGGCTCGCCGCCGGTTCAGCGTGAACCGGAGCCGACGTGCCGTGAAGGAGCTGGCTGGAAGGATCGTGGCCGGTGTTGGCTGCCGCGACACCCTTCGCCGCGACCATGTCCGTGTTGTGGAACGCGGTCGACTGGGCTGCCACGTGAGCCGAACCCTCGCCTGCATCGCGAACCAGCATGCTCGCGGTGCGGTGACCATCCAGGCCTTCGATCGCCACCGGAGCCAACGACTGGCTGTGGTAGGCAACAGTCGCCATGTGACTGACGCTCGAGTGCAGGTCGGTGTGCGGGGTCGCTGCTGCCAGCGAGTCCGACGCCGCCAGACCAGCCGCAGCAAAGGCACCCATGAGGACGCTGTTACTGTTGGTGGTCGTCACGGTCTTGGGCGCAATCGCAGTTTGCGAGACGGTGGTCACACCCGCGCCAAGCGAAATCGGCGTTGCCGAGTCCGCACTGCTCGTGACGGTTGCATGCAGGACTTGGGTGAGCGAGTCACCGTCACCGTCCTTGATCGTCACGTTGAACGTCAGGTCGGCGTTCTGGTTGGTCGTGGTGTTGGTCAGGAAGCCGATGTTCTGGATCTTGAACGGGTTGTCGTTCACGTCCGTCGAGAACGCCTGGGTTCCGCTGCTTCCCCCACTGGCGCCGAGACCGCCATTGAGGTTGATCGCAGTACCGGTCACACCCGAGTCCGAACCGGCAATCTGGGCGCCGACGATCACCAGGTTGCTGTTGCCCTGCTGATAGTCGTTGGCTTCGATCACGATCAGGCCGTCGTTGTTGTCGAGAACGATGCCCGCATAGGCGGTCCCCGCCAGCGTCGCGTTGCTCTTAATGATATCGCCGTTCTGAACCATCAACGCTTCGGTCGTGTACTGATGCGTGACGGTATCGTAGAGCTTCAGGACGACAATCATGTCTTCCGCAACACCCACGCCATCAAGCTCGATGAACATCGAGGTGGCACTGGTGGTCGGCGCTCCACCCGTCGTCCCATGCGGGTCCGTCGCGTAGAGGTTGAAGTCGAGAACTTCGCCGCCCTGGATGGTGTTGCCAGCGACGCCAGCCGCGCTGCTCGAAACAGTCACGGTCGCAGCGCTTCCAGTGAAGGTTTCGATGCCGGCGAAGTTGGCCGTCGTGACCGGAACAAACGTCCCGTCCGGAGCAACCGTTGTATGCGAACCGGCGCTGTCGCCGGTGAACTGCATGAAGAAGTTGTTCGCCAGCTGGACCGTCGCGATGTTCGAAGGGCCCTGTGACGTGCTTCCATCGGTGTTGTAGTTGATGAACGCGCTGGCCGGAGCACCCGCAGTTGCAAGTACGCTGAAGCCGGCGATCGGATCGGCCAGGTCAACCGTGTAGGTGCCCGCCGACTTGTCGAAGGTGAGCGTGCCCGTCTCGTGAGCGGTAGCGCCGGCACCCGTGTTGTAGTCAAAGCTGAACGTATAGACCGCGCTTGTCGCATTCTCCGACGTTTCGCTGATCGTGTAATTCGTAACTGCGTTGCCGTTTACCGTGGCGCTGCCCGTTACCAGCGAGAACACATTGTTGTCGGTCGAGGCTCCGTCCGCACCAAGCAAGTAGTGGAAGCCACCCGTCGCCGCGATGTCGCCAGTGTTCTGGATGTTGATGTTATCGACCGCCGTCAGCACCGGAGCCGAGTCCTGGAAGCTGATTGCTCCGCCGATACCAACCGATTGCGAGCTGGTGTCGCCATCGCCGTCAGTCGCGGTGACGACCGCCAGGACCGCGCCGTTGGCGATCGAGACGGAGTCGTCGGGGTTGGCCGCGTTCGGATGCTGGATCGACAGATATTCGACCGTGCTCACATGGCCGCTATTGTCGATCGCGATCGCGAAGGCAGCCTGGCCGCCGGCTCCACCGACACGGCCAACAATCAGATTGCCTTCCTTGAAAAGGAAGATGTCCTGACCGTCCGTTGTGTTGAGGCCGGAGTCGACGCCAGCGCTCGAGACGTTGAGGCTAAACCCGATTGTCCCGCCATCGGCGCCAAGCGTGGTGCCCGTTGAATTAACGACCGCGTTCGCGTTCGTCGCATATTGCGGCAGATCCGTGTCGACGCCCTTGTTCGCGACACCGGAGAAGAGAGCGATAACGCCCGCAGCCGTGGTGTCGTTGGAGTCAGCCTGGATGCCCACTGACTCGTCAAGGCTGACGCCCGCGCCCGTCGTTGCAATGTGCGCCGAAGGTCCATCGTCCAGGAAGCTGAGGTTCTGGCCGATGTTCAGCGATGCGCTTTGGTGGTCGCCATCCTTGTCCGTGACCGTCGCGGTCAGAGTAATCAGGTTGTCGGCCGAGAGCGTAACGCTGTCGTTCGGGTTGCTCGCATCCGGATGCGAAACCGCGCGGATCTGGTCGAGCGTAACATTGCCCGAACCATCCACGGTGACCGTGAACGCAAGAGCGCCGCCGGTCGTGCCGACGTGACCTTCGATTACACCTGCATTGTTCACCAGCACGATGCTCTGGCCGGTCGCCACATCGACGAGGCCGCTGGCCGTGCCGTTACCGCCGGTAACACCCAACTGGTACGTGACCGTGCCGGCACCGTCGGCGCCGAAGCTGCTGCTGAAGTTGGCGGCAAAGCTCTTGCTGTCATTGGCAGCCAGGTTGGTCTCGTCGACCGTCAGGTTCGGCTCGGCGCCGGTCGTGCTGATGCTCGGGCCGTCATCTAGGAAGTTGAGGTTCTGGCCGATGTTGAGGCCAACGCTCGAGTGGTCGCCATCCTTGTCGGTGACCGTCGCAGTAAGGACGACCAGATTGTCCGCCGACAGCGTGACACTGTCGTTCGGGTTGCTGGCGTCCGGATGCTGGACCGCTCGGATCTGGTCGAGCGTTACGTTGCCCGAGCCATCGACCGTTACCGTGAATGCCAAGGCACCGCCGGTGGTGCCGACGTGACCTTCGATCACGCCCGCATTGTTGACGAGCACGATGGCTGAGCCCGTCGCGACGTCGATGAGGCCGCTGGCCGTGCCGTTGCCGCCGGTGACGCTGAGTGCATAGGTGACCGTACCCGCACCGTCGGCGCCAAACACCGGAGTGAACGCACCCGCGAACGCCTTCGTGTCGTTGGCTGCAAGATTGGTTTCATCGACCGTCAGCGAATTCTCCGAACCCGACAGCGTGATCGACGGACCATCGTCGAGGAAGTTCAGGTTCTGGCCGATGTTGGCCGTAGCCGACGCCTGATCGCCATCATGGTCGGTGATCGTTTGGGTTAGCGTGATAAGGTTGTCGTTCGCCAGCGTGACGCTGTCGTTCGGATTGCTCGCATCCGGATGGCTGAGCGCCCGCATCTGGTCGAGCGTAACATTGCCCGATCCGTCGACGCTGACCGTGAAGGCCAAAGCACCGCCGGCATTGCCGACATGCCCTTCGATGATGCCGGCGTTATTGACGAGAACGATCGCCTGGCCCGTTGCGACATCGACGAGGCCCGTGGCACCGGCATTGATGCCGAGCGCGTAGGCAACCGAATTGGCCGCCGCCGGACCGTCCGCACCGAACGAGTCGGTGAACATGCCGGCGAACGCCTTCGTGTCGTTGGTCGCAAGAACCGTCTCGTCGACCGTCAGAGAAGGCGACGTACCGGACAGGACCACGGTCGGCGTATCGTCATCGACGTTGATCGTGATGGTCGCGCCATCGGTGTCACCATCGACATCCTTCACTTGAACGCCGACACCGAAGAGGTCGTTGTTCTCAAGGTTGCCGGCCGGATGATCGATCGGGTTGTTCTGGACGACGCTGAAGACACCCGTCGAGGTGTTGAGCGTGATCGTCAGGACAACTGTCGCTCCCTGCAGGACCTGCAGGTGGCTTGCGTCGACCAGGTTCGTCGTGAAGCCAGACGGAAGCGTGTTCGTCCCGCTGAACGAATAGGTCAGCGTTCCGTCTCCGCCCGAGCCAACGAGCTGGCCGGGTGTACCCTGCGAGTCGACGTCGTCGGTGCCGCCTGGACCGCCGGGGTTGCCGTTGGCCAGCGCATCGTCATCGAGGAGCACTGGGGCCGGATCCGGCAGCGTCGGAGCCGAGTCGCTGATGTTGATGGTCAGCGTGGCAGTCGCCGGATCGCCGTCCTTGTCGACATACGTATAGGTGAACTGCTCGCTGACATTGCCCGGGCTACCACCGTCGCGGGTGTAGGTGTAGTTGCCGTTGGCATCGATCTCGAGCGTGCCGTACGTGCCATGAACCGACAGGAGGCCCGCGCTAAAGGTCGTGTCGGTCAGGCCGCTACCATTGCTGTGAATAGTCGTGACCGAACCGAAGCCGTCTGCGCCGGGAGCGTCAGCGTTGGCCGCACCTTCGTTGGTGCCGACGCCGCTGATGACGTTGCCCTGAGCGACCGTGCCGCCCGACGTGATCGTGTCGGAGTCGTTGTTCGCTGAGGGTCCGTCGTCCTCGAAGTTGAGATTCTGGCCGATGTTGAGCGTCGCGCTCTGATGATCGCCATCGCGATCGGTGACCGTCGCGGTCAGCTGGACAAGGTTGTCCGCACTTAGGGTGACACTGTCGTCAGGGTTGGCCATGTTCGGATGAACGACCGCGCGGATCTGGTCGAGCGTGACATTACCTGAGCCATCGACCGTAACGGTGAACGCAAGTGCGCCCGCAGCCGTGCCGACGTGACCTTCGATCACGCCCGCATTGTTGACCAGGACGATGGCCGAGCCAGTCGCCGTATCCACCAGGCCGCTGTTGACGCCAGCCGACAGGACGCTGAGCGAATAGGTGACGGTGCCTGCGCCGTCCGCCCCGAAGGAGTGGCTGAACGCACCAGCGAACGACTGCGTGTCATTCGTTGCCAGCACCGTCTCATCGACGGTGAGGTTGGCCTGCGTTCCAGACAGGCTGATCGACGGTCCGTCGTCCTCGAAGTTGAGGTTCTGGCCGATGTTCGCCGTCGCGCTCTGATGGTCGCCATCGCGATCGGTGATCGTGGCGGTCAGGGTGACAAGGCTATCCGATGACAGCGTCACGCTGTCGTCCGGATTGCTGGCGTCAGGATGCGAAAGCGCCCGGATTTGATCGAGCGTGACGTTACCCGAGGCATCGACGCTCACCGTGAAGGCCAGCGCGCCGCCCGTCGTGCCGACGTGACCTTCGATCACGCCTGCGTTGTTGACGAGAACGATCGCCGAGCCGGTCGCGACATCGATGAGGCCGCTATTCGCTCCCGGCGCGCTGATGCCCAGCGCGTAGCTCAGCGTGCCAGCGCCGTCGGCGCCGAACGAGCTGTTGAACACGCCGGCGAAGCTGGCGGTAGCGTTGGTCGCGAGAACCGTCTCATCGACTGTCAGGCTCGGCTGCGTGCCGTTAGCGTTGATCGACGGGCCGTCATCCTCAAAGTTGAGGTTCTGGCCGATGTTGAGCGCGGCGTTCGCCGTATCGCCGTCGCCGTCGTGGGCCGTAGCCGTCAGGACGATGAGGTTGTCATTCGCCAGGGAGACGCTGTCGTCCGGATTGCTGGCATCCGGATGCGCAAGCGCGCGGACCTGGTCGAGCGTCACGTCGCCGTTGGCGGCAACACTGACCGTGAACGCGACTGCGCCTGCGGCGTTACCGACATGACCTTCGATGACGCCAGCATTGTTAACCAGCACGATCGCCTGGCCGGTGGCCACATCGACGAGACCCGTCGCACCAGCGTTGATGCTGAGCGCGTAGGTGACACCAGGCGAACCTGGGCCGTCATTGCCGAACACCGGCGTGAAGGCACCGGCGAAGCTCGCCGTCGCATTGATCGCGAGGTTGGTCTCGTCGACCGTCAGGCTCGCTTCCGACCCCGACGTCGTGATCGACGGACCATCGTCCTCGAACACCAGGTTCTGGCCGATGTTTGCAGTAGCGGACGCCTGATCGCCGTCGCGGTCAGTGACCGTCGCGGTCAGCGTGACCAGGCTGTCGCCGGACAGACTCGTGGCGTCATCAGGATTGGTGGGATCGGCGTGAACGACCGAACGGATCTGGTCGAGCGTTACGTTGCCGCTGCCATCGACGCTGACGGTGAAGGCAAGCGCGCCCGCCGCATTGCCGACGTGACCTTCGATCACGCCCGCATTGTCGACGAGGACGATGGCCTGGCCGGTAAGCGTGTCGGTGAGACCGCTGGCGCCGCCGCTCGTGCCGAGCGCATAGGTCACCGTACCGGCGCCATCAGCGCCGAACGAGCTCGAGAAGACGCCCGCGAAGCTCGCGGTCGCGTCGGTCGAAAGCACCGTCTCGTCGACCGTCAGCGTGGGCTGCGCGCCGTCCGAATTGATCGACGGACCGTCGTCTTCGAAGACCAGACTCTGGCCGATGTTCAGTGAATGAGCAGTGCTGTCGCCGTCATGGTCGGTCGCCGTCGCGGTCAGGGTGACGAGGTTGCTGCTGCCAAGCGTAACCGCATCGTCCGGGTTGCTGGCATCCGGGTGCGTAAGCGCCCGGATCTGGTCGAGCGTGACGTTGCCGGAAGAATCTACGCTCACAGTGAACGCAAGCGCGCCCGCCGCAGTGCCGACATGACCTTCGACCACGCCGCCGTTCATCACGAGCACGACGGCCTGGCCGGTCGCCACATCGACGAGGCCGCTGTCGGCGCCAGGAGCGCTGACGCCCAGCGAGTAGACCAGCGGGTTCGAGGCGGCAGGTCCATCGGCGCCGTAGTGCACCGAGAAGTTGCTGGCGAAGCTCGCAGTCGCGTTCACCGACAGGTCGGTTTCATCGACAACCAGCTGCGGCGTGCCGCGATCGGCAAGCCCAACGACCGGCGTATCGTCATCGACGTTGATCGTGAACGAGCCCGGAGCGCTGTCGTTGTCCTGATCCGTCACGGTGTAGTTGATCGTGAAGATCGAGTTGTTCTCATTGTCGCCGACCGCATGGTCGATCGGCGCGTTCTGGACGACGCTGTAGCTGCCGTCCGAACCAACCGTGACCGTCAGGACGGTGTGGCCGCCCTGCTGGACCAGCACCACGCCGGCGCCGCCGGACACATAGCTGAAGCCCGACGGGGCACCCGTCGTCTGGACCGCGAACGCAAGCGGGCCGTCGCCACCACCGCCGGCGAGGTTACCAGTGAGGTTGGCCGTGTCGGGATCATCATCGCCGACGCCGCCAGGATTGCCGTTGGCGAGCGCGTCGTCGTCAAGACGAACGACGGGATTCTCGCCCGTGTGCGGGGTCGAATCGCCAATGTTGATGGTCAGCGTGGTCGTCGATGTATCGCCGTCGCCGTCCGTCAGCGTGTAGTTGAACACGTCGCTGACGCCGCCAGGAGTACCCGGATTGCGGGTGTAGCTGTAGGACCCGTCATCGTTGATCGTCAGGACGCCATATTGGCCGTTGACGACCCAGCTGCCCTCACCCGCCTGCGTCGAGCCTGCGCCCGTGACGTTGCTGATGTGGGCATCGTCGGCGCCGACGGTATCCGCACCGGCCGCGCCCGAGGTCGTGCCAGCGCCCGTCAGGACGTTGCCCGTTTCCGGACCATAAGTGCCGGCCGCAACGCTATCCGTGTCCGGACGCGCGGTCGGAACGTCGTCGATGATGTCGATCACGAGGGTCGCGGTGGCCTGGTCACCATCCGGATCCGTGATCGTGACGCTGAAATCGTCGTGCGTGTTGTTGCCGGACGTATTGTCCGCCAGCGTGTAGCTGTAGAGGATGTTGTCGCCGGAAAAGCCGGTGATCGTCAGCGTACCGAAGTCGCCCGCGATGACCTGGCCGGGGACGCCGGTGACTGCGACGCCATTAATCGTCACGCCGGCAATTCCGTCCTCGGAAGTGATGATGATCGTGCCGGCAGTCGTTTCCGACGCATCGCTGTTGTTGCCGCCATTGCCGTCGGCAATTTCGCCCGAACCGGCGGGCTCGCCGCCATTGCGGGCGGGGAGGCCCTTTTCGTCCACCGAATCCTCGGCGTTAACCGAAGCTGGCTGGCCGTCAGGCTGGATCTCGATCGTCGGCTCGTGGTCGATCTGACCCGGATAGATCGGCTGGAACTCGGGTGGCGTGAAATGCAGCTCCGTCGGCGGAATGAGGTCGCCGAGCGGAACACCCGGATCGAGCGGCGGGACGGGAACGTCGAAGTTGCCGCCGCTGCTCTGCGGGTTGCCCGCTGCCGGCTTGGGCTCCGCATCAATGAGGAGCGCTGCAAGGTTGGTCGAGGGAACCTCAACGCCGCCAAGCACGAGCTGCGGAACGAAAACGGCGCCATCGACGATGACGATCTGGCTTCCGTCGGGCATCGTGACGACGAGGTCGCGGCCGACAACATGAACGTCGTTGAGATCCACGCCGGCAGGCAGGGTGACGGTGCCGTCGGGATTGGGGACGATCTTCTGCGCATTCTCGCTGACCTGGATCTCGCCGCCGCGGCTGATCACGAGGTCGGCGACCGAACGGCCGCCCTTCGAGTCTGCGAGGGTATATTGGAACAGGTCGCGGAAATTCTGAGGCGCGTGGCCGTCCGCGACATACTTATAATTGCCGTGCTCATCGATCGCGAGCGTTCCGAAGCGGCCGTCGACATGCAGGCTGTTGCCGCTGTCCGAGGAGTCCGTTCCGCTGGCGCCGCGAACCGCGACGACATGGCCGTTAGCTGGCGCGTCCGCGCCGGCCTTGCCGGTGGTCGTGCCCGCGCCGGTGATTACGTTACCGGTGGCCGGACCATTGCTGCCCGTGGCTAGCGTATCGGCATCGTCACGCGCCTCCGGCGTCGCCGAACCGCTGACCGATCCAGAATTATCTTCGTACCGCATGTCTTCACCCCTGCCTTCATCCGGCGCGGGGAGACCCCACGCACGGTCATTATCGCTATCGAGACTGGCCCCCCGGTGCCGCCGCCTCCGTTGAACGGAAAAGGTAAACGGCGAAGAGTCGGAATCCCGCGCTCACGAGACAAAGAACACCGGAAAATTGGTTTGGCAAGCTTGTCAGAAAGAGACGAGCCGCTCGCCGAATCATTTCAGGGGCATGACAGAAGTATAACTTAGTTAACGGCTCAAGTATTACCTTCGACGTGGTCTAGGTGATTAGGTCATGCATCGATGAAAGTTCGCCACATCGATAGCAGACGACATGCCTGTGGATAATAATAATACGCGTGTTAAGCGCGTTTTGTTGGAACAGCCGTTCAACACGTCATGACCGTGGGATAGCAAAAATACTTAACACTTGTTTAATAGCGACGTTTATCAGACTCTCGACGCGACCCCTCAAAGTGTTGGCCAGCGGACAAAAATGTACCTTCCTCACGTCCCGAATTGGGACTGCAGGCGAGTCAAGGGAACGAATCGTCCCGACTCGAAAGTGAGTCGCTCCGGAGTCGCGGCACTTATGGCCGGTGAATCGGGAAATTGGCGGAGAGGGTGGGATTCGAACCCACGGTACGGTTGCCCGCACGCCGCATTTCGAGTGCGGTGCTTTCGACCACTCAGCCACCTCTCCGCTCGAGCAGGCGTTCGCCGACAGGAGCCGGCTTTTGGTCGAGAGGCGGGCCACTAGCAGCGCCTCGAGCGGTTGCCTAGGGGCCTGAGCTACCTAGATAGGATGCATGGCTCCGACTGAACCCACCGATCGTTTCCCGCCAATGGCGCACGCCGTGAGTATGCCCAAAGCCCGCTTCGCGATCGGTGAAGTCGTCCGGCATCGGATCTTCGATTTCCGCGGCGTGATCTTCGACGTCGATGCGGAGTTCGCGAACAGCGACGAATGGTATGATGCGATCCCCGAGGCGCTCCGGCCGCGCAAGGACCAGCCATTCTATCACCTGCTCGCCGAGAATTCGGAGACGGCCTACGTCGCCTACGTGAGCCAGCAGAACCTCGTCCATGACGAGAATGACGATCCGGTCGATCATCCCGATGTCAGAGGAATGTTCGAGCGGCTCGAGAGCGGCGGCTACAAGCTCAGGGACCGGCTGCGGCAATAGCTGCGGTTGACACCTGCCGCCCCCTGCCATAGGCGGCTCGCTTTCGCGCGCGCCCTTCATGAGGAGCCGCTCGCGCGGAGCCAGTTTTAGAGAAGAGAAAAGCCAATGTTCGCAGTCGTGCGCACGGGCGGAAAGCAATATCGCGTCCACCCGGGAGACAAGATCGTCGTCGAGAAGCTCGACGGCAATGCCGGGGACAAGATCACGCTGGGCGACGTGCTGCTCGCCGGCAATGGCGGCGACCTGAAGAAGACCGAGGGCCTGACCGTGGCGGCAGAGATCGTCGCCCAGGCCAAGGGCGAGAAGGTCACCGTCTTCAAGAAGCGGCGCCGGCACAATTACCGCCGCAAGAAGGGGCACCGCCAGCAGCATACGATCCTCAAGATCGTCGCGATCGGTGACCAAAAGGAAGAGAAGAAGGCCGCTCCGAAGGCCGAAGCCGCTCCGAAGGCCGAAGCGCCGAAGGGTGGCAAGTCCGCTGCTGCAACTGCGAAGGAAACCACCGACGCGACCGCGGATCAGCACCAGGCGAGTGAAGTCGTCGGCACGCCGACCGAAAGTCCGGCTCCGGCCGACAAGAAGGCCGCGGGTGCGGAGAAGCCCAAGAAGGCCGCAGCGCCCAAGGCAAAGTCCGAGACCGGGTCGACAAAAAATGCTGCACCTGCTAAGGGCGGCGCCAAGAAGTCTCCGAAAGCGAAGTAATTCGACATGGCACACAAAAAAGCAGGCGGCTCGTCCCGCAATGGCCGCGACAGTGAGAGCAAGCGCCTCGGCGTGAAGAAGTTCGGTGGGGAAGCTGTCCTCGCCGGCAACATTATCGTGCGCCAGCGCGGCACCAAGTGGCATCCGGGCGACAACGTCGGCCTGGGCAAGGACCATACCCTCTTTGCGCTTACGAACGGCCAAGTCACGTTTCGTGACGGCAAGCTCGGTCGCAAATTTGTGCATGTCATGCCGATTAGCGAGGCGAACTCATAGGAACGGTCAGAACGGGACCGTTCCCTCAAGGGGCGGCCCGGACGAGATCCTGAGAGGATCGAGACCACGAAAAGGGAGAAGGGGAGCCCCGGAAGGGGTCTCCCCTTTTTCTTGTTCTTCTCCCGGAAATGTCACCGTCCGCGACTAGCGGGCGGCGTCGAGGAGAGAAGAAATGTTCGCGAGGACGCCAAGACTGTTGCTGAGGCCCGGCTTCCCGGAAGATGCGCCCGCGCTTGCGATGGCCATTTCCGACCGCGCCGTCGTTCGCAACCTGGCGGTGGTCCCGTGGCCCTATACGCTCCGCGACGCCGAAGCCTTTCTCGTGTCCCCACGCGATCCGATCCTTCCATCGCTCCTCATCTTCGAGCGGACCGACGCTGCGCCCCGGCTGGTTGGTTCATGTGGGTTGGGCCGCCGCGCATCGGGCGCAGTAGAGATGGGTTACTGGATCGCCCGTCCCTACTGGGGCCGCGGCTACGCGACCGAAGCCTGCGTCGCCCTGATCGACATCGCGCAGGCGCTGGGGATCACCAGTCTCGAAGGCTCGCACTTCCTCGACAATCCCGCCTCGGCACGCGTGCTCGAAAAGCTCGGCTTCGAACCGACTGGCTTGGTGGCACCGAGGATAAGCTGCGCTCGCGGCACCGAAGTAGCGGCGCGGCTGATGCGGCTGCAGCTGAGCTGCAACGGTTGCGGCGAAGTGGAGGAGGAGGAGGATGAGGAGGCGCCGCTGGCCGCTTAGGCCGCGCGCCTCACCTTACGGGTTGGTTCGGGGACCTCCTTCGCGCTCGCGTCATGAGCTGCGAGCAGGTGACGGTCGTCCTCGTTCCACGGGTGGAAGCCCGGCAGGAAATATTTGAGCCACGCCCCCGCGATCTTGCGGAACATCGCCGGTCGCACCCACAGATAGGTCAGCAGCTTCCGCCACGCCTTCACTCCGGTCACGCCGTCCTGGCGCATGAGTTCGAGCGAACCGGCCGTGCGATCGACGAGAAAGTTGCGGGTGACGTACATCATCACTCGGGCCTTGACCTTCCAGCGCTTGAGTCGCGGCCAGTCCCGGGTCGCCCAGAGCCAGGTGTCATAGGCGACACCCTTGTGTTCGATCTCCTCGCAGGCATGCCATCGCCACAGGTCCGTCGTCTGCTCCTCCCCACCGGCAAGATGCGAGCGATCAGCGAGCAGCTGGTGCGCAAGAATGGCCGTGAAATGCTCTAGCGCCATCGTCGCCGCGAGGTTGGCGTAGGGACCGCGAGCCCGTGCAACCGCGAGCCGCTTTTCTACCTGCGCTTCCAGCTTTGTAAGGTCGTATCCCGCATCGCTCGCGCGTTTGTTGAACGCGTCATGCTCGCGGCTGTGGATCGCCTCCTGTGTTGTGAACGCCTTAATTTCGTCCGCGAGTTTCGGCGGCGTGCCTTCGCGGAAGGCGCGGACGCTCTCGACGAAATAGGCCTCGCCGATCGGGAAGGTGCTCGACAGCGCGTTGTAGATTGCAGTCGCTTCGACCTGCCCGCCGTGCCAAAGACGCGGCGTCGCGCCGTCTCGGCCGAACCGCCGATCGCGCGGTGTGATGCTGAGGTCCAGCGGCGTGGGGAGTGCTGTCGTGCCCATGAGCTCGAAGTTAGATTAACTGACACTGATGTCAATAAGACGCAAACGCCTCAGCCCGGAAGAAAGCCGTTCCGCCGCGCTCGAGGCGGCATGCCGAATCCTGATCGAAAGTGGACCTCAGGCTGTCACGCTCAAGGCAGTCGCTGCCGAGATCGACAAGACGCACGCCAACTTGCTCCACCATTTCGGTTCGGCAGCCGGGCTTCAGTCGGAGCTTGCACGCTTCATGGCCGACCGCGTGAACGGCAAGATCGCAGCGGCAGTCGAAAAAGCTCGCGCCGGCCAGGCCGACCCCCGGGATATCGCCGACATGACCTTCGACGCATTCGGCAAGGGCGGAGCCGGCGCCCTCGCCGCCTGGATGATCCTGTCGGGGAATCGCGACGCGCTCGGCGGAATCCTGGAATCGATCCGCAACCTCGTTGCGCAGCTCAGCGTCGGCCACGAGGACCATCACGTTCCCGACACGACCCTGTGGCTCGTCTTGTTGGCACTTGGTGATGCGCTTCTTGGCGAACCGATCGCCGATGCACTCGGACTTGCCCGCGAGACCGCTCGCGAAATCGCAGCCAAGCGACTGCGCACGCAAATCGAACGAGAGCATCCCCGCCAGTCCTAAAAGGAGCAAGCCATGTCTTTAATCAGCGGCGCTCATGTGATGATCTTCACCCGCAACGAGGATTCCGATCGCGCTTTTTTGCGCGATGTTCTTGAAGTTCCATGCATCGATCCCGGCGGCGGCTGGCTGATCTACAAGCTGCCACCGACCGAACTCGGCATTCACGGTGGCGAGCAGAATGACGTCCACCAGCTCTATTTCATGACCGAGAGCCTCGACGCCGCGATTGAGAAACTGGCCGGCAAAGGCGTGGAATGCGGCGAGCCGTTCACCGCCAGCTGGGGCCGGGCGACAAAGGTTCCGCTTCCAGGTGGAGGCAAAATCGGCCTGTACGAGCCGCGGCACGCGCGCCCGTAATTCAGGCCTTGGTCTTGCTCACGCCGGAGCGTGAGTCACCGAGATCGCGATCGGCCTGATCAATTGCGCGCAGCAACTCGCTGAACATTGGCGCGTCCTCGACGGGCCAGGCACGATCGAACGAGGGACCTAGGGTGTCCAGGTCGTGCCGGGTAAGCAGGCCGACAGCTACGATGCGGTCCTGGGGCAAGATCGCGCTCCGTTCGCTGACATAGGTTAATGAGTAAACGCGCCCAAGCTTCTGAAGTGCCTAGCGTTTCGGCTGAGTATCATCTCGGAACGGGTCACGCCCGACGGCTGCGCCTCGCATCGCCCTGGCGCCACTCCGGCCGCGCAGACGCTACGAGCCCGAGAATCCTCTCCGCCGTCGAGTCTTCGTCCATGCGCTCAACCCGGTAAAAGGGACTGTCGGCCGAAGCCGGTTCGAACCGAAGATCGGGAGTGATCGTGACGACGTCGATCATGGACCCGCGCGTTTGATCGGCCAAGGCGTCGGACAATCCCTGAAAGCCCTCGCGCGAGCTCGCGTAGGGGAACATGCCCGTTCGCTTGAGCCCGCCGGCAGGCGCGACATTCACGATCAGCCGCCGGCCGCTCCCTCGCCGAAGGGTCGGTAGAAGAGTGCGCGACATCTGCATCATCCCGAGCGTGCGCACGTAGCTCTTGCCCGCGGCGTTGATCAGGATGTCAAACGTATCGAACCTGGCGTTCAGCTCGGCGGCAAAGACGGCGACGCTGGATTCGGACACGACATCGCAGAAACGAGAGAATCCACCAGTCGCGTCACTGGCGCGGGTCAGGGCGACGCCGTCGCTGTCACAAAGGATCAGCTCGGCGCCGCGATTTGCGAATACGTATGCACAGGCAAGTCCAACTCCACTTCCAGCACCGCTGATCAAAACCCGCAGGTTTCGATTCGCGGCGCGGCCGCTCATCGCGCTCGCGTCCCGCGAGCGCCGTTTCCCGCGGAAAACAGCAAAGAAAACGGCCCGCCGGGGGCGGACCGGGAAATGTTTATCGACATTTAAGAGGCGTCCAATTAATGCAACGTAGTGTTGCGTTAGTGGAAGGTGAACCGGATGTCAACTTTGAGTCACGGAAGTGTCATACGGCGCCCTGGCGGCCGTACAGCCGAAGTGACGGGCCGAGTGCACGAGGCGATCGTCGGGCTGCTGCTCGAAGGGGGAGTCCAGGCCTGTACCTTTTCGGCCGTGGCCGAGCGCGCCAGCGTCGAACGCTCGACGCTCTATCGCCGCTTCCCCGACCGCTGGGAAGCGATCATCGACGCGCTGATGGCCCGGGCCGGCGCCGACGTCATGCCCGACCTCGGCAAAAGCTTTGCGCACGACCTCAAGTCCGTACTCCACAAGCTCCGCGACACGCTCAACTCGCCGCTGGGCCCTGCTCTGCTCGCGGCCGCGATCGAGCTCCGGTCAGAGGACAACGAATATCCACGCGCTTATTTCGATCGCAGGCTCGAGCAACTCCAACCGATGTTCGACGCCGCCATTGCCCGCGGCGAACTACCGGCGGATGTCGACTGTGAAGCCGTCTTCTCCCTCGCTGCGGGAGCTATCTATTTTCGCATCTTCATTGCCAGCCGGCAGGTCGCGGACGCCTTCATCGACGACCTCGTTGAGAAGATCTGCTGGCTCCATTGCACGCAGGCATCCTAGCCAAAGGTTCCCCTCGGCGCTCGCATCGCCTAACTCGCCGGCGAAATGCATTTCCTCGATCAAGCCAAGATTTACGTAAGGTCCGGCGCGGGCGGCCCCGGAGCGGTCAGCTTCCGTCGTGAGAAGTTCGTCGAGTTCGGCGGGCCCGACGGCGGCGACGGCGGCAAGGGCGCCGACGTCGTGTTCGAGGCCGTTCCCGGCCTCAATACGCTCATCGACTTCCGTTACACCCAGCACTTTCGTGCCCCCCGCGGCAAAGGCGGCGCCGGGTCCAATCGCACCGGCGCTGGCGGCGAGGATCTCGTCATCAAGGTGCCGGTCGGAACTCAGGTCCTGGCCGACGACGACGAGCGTTCGCTGCTCCTTGACCTGACGAAAGAAGGCGAGCGCGCAATCTTCCTCAAAGGCGGCATGGGCGGCCGCGGCAATGCCAGCTACAAAACCTCCACCAACCGCGCCCCGCGCCAACATCAGACCGGCGAGGACGGCGAGGAAATGTGGGTGTGGCTGCGCCTCAAGCTGCTCGCCGACGTCGGCCTCCTCGGCCTGCCCAACGCGGGCAAATCGACCTTCCTGAACTCCGTGAGCAACGCCGGCGCCAAGGTCGGCGATTATCCCTTCACGACGCTCCGTCCCCAGCTCGGCGTCGTCCGTCACAAGGGCCGCGAGTTCGTGCTCGCCGATATCCCCGGCCTGATCGAGGGCGCAGCGGAAGGCGCCGGCATCGGCGACCGCTTCCTCGGTCATGTCGAGCGCACACGGCTCCTCCTCCACCTGATCGACGGCTCTGTCGACGACCCCGTGGAGGCCTGGAACGTCGTTCGCGGCGAGCTCGAACAATATGGCGCCGGCCTGTCCGACAAGCCCGAAGTCATCGGCCTCACCAAGTCCGACCTGCTCGACGACAAGCAGCGGGCCAAGGTGGTCGGAGCGCTTCAGAAGGTTGCGGGCGGTGTGCCCATCTTCGCCGTTTCCGCGCCGCTCGAAGAGGGCCTTGAGCCGCTTCTCGACACAATCATCCAGCGCCTCGGCACCGAGGCGGAAGAGCGCTTCGAGGACGCCGGAACCGACCGTCCCTGGTCACCCCTATGAAACTCGCGATCACCGGCGGCACGGGTTTCGTCGGATCGCACGTCATCGACGCGGCGCTGGCGGCTGGCCACGAAGTTGCCGCCCTCACTCGCCGCGTGCAGCAGCCGCGCGGGAATCTCGTTTGGCTCGGCGGCGACCTCGAAAACCGCGAAGCACTCAAGAAGCTTGTGCAGGAAGCTGACGCCGTCATCCACGTCGCGGGCGTTATCAACGCGCCTGACGCCGAAGGCTTCGAGCAGGGTAACGTCACCGGAACTCTCGCGATGCTCGCCGCGGCAACCGCCGGCGGCGTCCGCCGCTTCGTTCATGTCTCCTCCCTCGCTGCCCGCGAACCCAAGCTCTCGCTCTACGGCGCCTCCAAGGCCGGCGCCGAGGATCTGGTCGAAAGCTCCGGCCTCGACTGGTCGATCGTCCGCCCACCGGCGGTCTACGGCCCCGGCGACAAGGAGACGTTGGAACTGTTCAAAATGGCCAAGCGCGGCCTCGTCCTGCTCCCGCCCAATGGTCGCATCTCGCTCATCCATGTCGACGACCTATCCCGCCTCCTCCTCGCTCTGACTGTTCTTGGCGCCCCGAAGAAACTCGTCATCGAGCCCGATGACGGCAAGCCCGACGGCTGGAGCCACAAGGAATTCGCCAAGGCGCTTGGTCAGGCTGTCGGCCGCCGCAACGTCAGCCTCTCGGCCCCGCGCCCCGTGATGGGCCTCGCCGCTCGCATCGACCGGCTATTGCGCGGAGACCGCGCCAAGCTAACTCCGGACCGCGCCGCTTATTTCAGCCATCCAGACTGGGTGGTTAGCGCAAATAAACCGCCGCCCGCCGGCTTATGGCATCCTCGGATCGAGACCCATCAGGGCCTCGCGGCCACTGCGCATTGGTATGAGGAACAGGGCTGGCTCTGAGGAGTCTCGCCATCGAGGGAGAGACACGATGAGGGCATGGGCGCTGCTACCGCTTCTGACGATCGCCGCGGCACCGCCCGCCGCGCATGTCGACATGCAGCGTATGAGCGAGGTGACGCGCGTCCTCGCTTCGGACGAATTCCAGGGCCGCGCTCCAGGCACGCCGGGCGAAGAGAAGACGATCCCTTACCTCATCGAACAGTTCAAAGCGGCCGGCCTCGAACCCGCAGGTGAGAATGGCGGCTGGACCCAGACTGTCCCGATGATCCGGACCCAGCTGCAATCGCCGATGGCGGTGTCCTTCTCCCAAGGCGGGCAGACCATTCCGCTCAAATTCCCCGACGACATCTATCTTGGCACGGTCCGCGCCACCGACAGCGCCAAGATCGCCAACGCGCCGATGGTGTTCGTCGGCTATGGCGTCAGCGCGCCCGAGCGAGGCTGGGACGACTTCAAGGGCGTCGACCTAGACGGCAAGGTCGCCGTCATCCTCGTTAACGATCCCGATTTCGAAGCTGCCCCCGGCGAGCCGGTCGCCGGCAAGTTCGGCGGCAAGGCGATGACCTTTTACGGCCGCTGGGTCTACAAATACGAAGAGGCGGCGCGACGCGGCGCCATCGCGGCCCTGATCGTCCACGAGACGGACTCTGCCGGCTATCCCTGGACAGTCGTCAAGAGCTCGGCGGGCGAAAGCTACAATGTCGTCCTCGCCCCCGATGCGCAGCAACCGGTCCTCCTGCAAGGCTGGATCCAGCGCCCCGTCGCCGAAGCCCTCTTCAAGCGAGCAGGCTACGATTACGACACACTGAAGCGCCAGGCGCGCGCCGCCGCCTTCCGACCGATCGACCTCAACGCGACCTTCTCGACCGACATTCCGGTCACGCTTACGCGCATCACCAGCCACAACGTCCTCGGCAAGCTGACGGGATCGACCTATCCCAACGAGACCGTGAGCTACGGCGGGCATTGGGATGCCTACGGGCTCGGTCCCGCTGACGCTCAGGGCCGGACGATCCGCCCCGGCGCCGCCGACGACGCGCTCGGCCTCGCCGCGATGCTCGAAAATGCGCGCCAGTTCACGGCCGGCCCGCGACCCCAGCGAACCCTCGTGTTTGCCGCCTGGACCGGTGAGGAGCGCGGGCTGCTCGGCTCTGAATTTTACGCCCGGCACCCGCTCTTCCCGATGGAAACGATGGTCGCAAACCTGACCTTCGACACGCTGCAGTGGAATGGCCCCGTTAATGACGTCGTGGCCATCGGCCAAGGCCAGAGCCAGCTCGAAGATTATCTCGCCGACGCAGCCAAGACGCAGGGCCGTTACCTGACGCCCGAAGGCCATCCCGAGCGCGGCCTGTTCTATCGCGCCGATCATTTTTCCTTCGCCAAGCGCGGCGTTCCGGTGCTGCTCGATATGGCGCTCGCCGGCGCCTACGACATGAAGAACGGCGGCCGAGCGGAGGGCGAGCGCTGGCTGAGCTCGTTCACCAGTACCTGCTACCACCAGACCTGCGACAGCTGGGCACCGACCTGGAACCTGGAGGGCGCAGCGCAGGAGGGGGAGCTATTCTACGCCATCGGCAACCGCCTCGCGAACAGCCGCGAGTGGCCAGAATGGCGCGCTTCGTCGGAATTCAAGAAAGTCCGCGATCAGTCGTCAGCGGCACGCTCCGCCAAACCGAGCCGCGGAGAGCGCGGCCGCTAGCCCCATCTCCGCCTGCTTGCGCCGCATTCACGCCCCATTGCGTTGCTTAAGCGCGATCTGAACATTAACGGGGCGAGCATGTCTGATCGTCAGCAAACCTTCGCCAGAGTCCTCGAGCAGATTCAGCCCTTCAACAAGAAGGGCGTCGAGGTCACCGAAGCCACGCGCTTCGCCGCGGACCTCGAGTGGGACAGTCTTACCGTGCTCGATTTCGTCGCTAACATCGAAGACGAGTTCGACGTCATCATCACCATGAACATGCAGGCCGAGATCGAGAGTGTCGGCCAACTGGTCGATGCGCTCGAAAAGCTGACCGCGGGGAAGTGAGGGACCTTTTCTCCAAGTTCGATCCGCTGATCGAGCAGCGCGAAAACCTGCTCGAAAGCGGGGTCACGGATCCGTTCAACCTCGTGATGGAGCGGGTCGAAAGCCCGACCGTCGCGATCTGCAATGGCAAGCGCACGATTCTGCTCGGCACCTACAATTATATGGGCATGACGTTCGACCCGGACGTCGTCAACGCCGGCAAGCAAGCACTCGAAGAGTTCGGTTCGGGCACCACCGGCAGCCGGGTTCTGAACGGCACCTATGTCGGCCACAAGGCGGTCGAGCAGGCGCTCAAGGACTTCTACGCCATGGATCACGCCATGGTGTTCTCGACGGGATACCAAGCGAACCTAGGCATCATTTCGACGATTGCGGGAAAGGATGACTACATCATCCTCGACATCGACAGTCACGCATCGATCTACGACGGCTGCGCGCTCGGCAACGCCCAGATCGTGCCCTTCCGCCACAATGACGTCGAAGCGCTCGACAAAAGGCTGAAACGGCTTCCGCCCGAAGCTGGCAAGCTGGTCGTGCTCGAAGGCGTCTATTCGATGCTCGGCGACATCGCGCCACTGAAGGAGATGGTCGCCGTCTCCAAGGCTGCCGGCGCCATGGTCCTGGTCGACGAGGCGCATTCGATGGGCTTCATCGGCGAGCACGGCCGCGGCGTGGTAGAGCTTCAGGGCGTCATTGACGATGTCGATTTCATCATCGGCACCTTCTCCAAGTCGGTCGGCACGGTCGGCGGCTTCTGCGTCTCGAACCATCCGAAATTCGAGATTCTTCGGCTCGTTTGCCGACCGTACGTCTTCACCGCGTCGCTTCCGCCGTCGGTCGTAGCAACCGCCGCGACTTCGATCCGAAAGCTCATGGACAGCGCTGACAAGCGCGCGCACCTCTGGGAAAACTCGAAGCGCCTTCACGCCGGCCTTCGCCAGCTCGGTTTCACGCTCGGCACCGAGGAACCGCAATCGGCAATCATCGCCGTCATTATGCCCGACCTCGAGAAGGGCGCGGCGATGTGGGAAGCGCTCTTGAACGAGGGCCTTTACGTCAATCTCGCCCGCCCGCCGGCGACCCCGGCCGGCATGACTTTGCTACGCTGCTCGCTGTGCGCTCTGCACACCGAAGACCAGGTCGGTGAAATCCTCGGCATGTTCGCTGCGGCAGGGCGTGCTACTGGCTGCATCAGCTGAGGTAATTCGAGGGAACCTTTGGCTTTCGCCAATTGGTTAACGGGATTAGATTGCTGCCGATGTTTGGGGATGGGGACGACATCCAGTTCGACTGGAGGCGCGGAGGCGCTGCTGCCGCCGGCTTGATTGCTGCCCTGATCCTGCTCGCTATGGTCTGGCTCGTCGCCGCGGCCAACGGATCGCGTGAACGAGCACTCGCCGCCGAACGCCATGCCTATGATGTCGCGCTGGTCGTCCGCAACGTAAGCTCGAGCGTCTCGCGCTCCGAAGCCGGCCTCGCCCGCTACGTCCTGGACGAAGAGCTGGACCCGAACGGCAATATCTATGCCAGCAACTGGCAGCTCGCCGGCTTCCAGATCAGCCAGCTTCGCAAAATCGTGAAAGGCACTCCCGACCAGGAAGCTCGCGCTGCAAAGGTTCAGAGCCTCTATATCCTGCGCGGCAACGAACTCTCTTTGGCTGCCCGCGCCGCATTCCGGAAACAGGGTCAGGCTGGGATCAGCTATTATTATCAGGCCGCCCAAACCGGCACCGGGCAGGCGTTGGACCTGGAGCTTGAGCGCATCACTCGCGCCGAGCGGGACGCGTTGCGCGCCCGGCAGGCGCAGAGCCAGTTTTTCTCGTCTGAGGCCGACCGATTCACCGATTATCTCAGCTGGCTTGGCATCATCGTCGGGCTGGGCGCCGTGTTCCTTGGCGTTGTCGCCGTTCAGGCACTTCGCCAGAACGCCCAGGCGCGCCGTCAGGCGGAGAGCGAAGCCGAGCGCGCCGAAGCGCTGGAAGATGCCGTTCGCGACCGAACCCAGGAGCTATGGGAGGCGAACCAGGCGCTGAAGGCCGAAGCCGCCGAGCGCGAGGCGGCGGAAGCGCAGCTCCGTCAGGTTCAGAAGATGGAGGCCGTTGGCCAGCTCACCGGAGGCATCGCGCACGATTTTAATAACATGCTCGCGGTGGTGGTTGGCGGCGTCGACCTCGCCCAGCGCCGACTCAACGGCCCGCGCCGCGAGGTGCTGATGCACCTCCAAAATGCGATGGAAGGCGCGACCCGCGCCGCGGCCCTCACCCGCCGCCTGCTGTCCTTCGCCCGCTCCGAGCCACTGCTGCCCGAACGCGTGGACACCAAGGAACTGATCGGCGGGATGTCCGACCTTCTGGATCGTACGCTCGGCGAGCGGATCCGGGTCGAGGTCGACCTCGCCGACGACACCTGGCCGAATTACGTCGACCCGCACCAGTTCGAGAATGCGATCGTCAACCTCGCGGTCAATGCCCGCGACGCGATGGACGGCCAGGGGCTGATGCGGATCGCGACGCAAAACGTGAAGCTCGCCGCGAACGAGGTCGGCGATGTCCGCGCTGGCGACTATGTGAAGATCAGCGTGACCGACACCGGCTGTGGCATGACTCAGGAAGTTCTCGACCGTGCCTTCGAGCCCTTCTTCACCACCAAGCCGGTCGGCAAGGGCACGGGCCTCGGCCTGTCGCAAATCTTTGGGTTCGCGCACCAATCAGGCGGCGAAGTCGGCATCGAGAGCCAGGTCGGGCGCGGCACGACCGTCTCGATCTACCTACCCCGCACCGAAGCGGCCGCTCCGATCCGAATTCGCCAGGCTGCGCAAAAGGCCGAGGCAGAAGCGCACGTCGCCGGCGCCCGCATCTTGCTGGTCGAAGACGATCCGCGCGTTCGCGCCGCGACCGTCGGCGCACTCGAGGACCTCGATTACGACCCCGTCGCCTGCTCGAGCGGCGCCGAGGCGATCGAGCTCTTTCGCGGTCAGGAATTCGATTTGGTGATTAGCGACGTGATCATGCCGGAAATGACCGGCCCGGAGCTAATTCGGCACCTCAAAGCCACCGAAACGCGCGATTTCGCGGTGCTGTTCGTCACCGGCTACGTCGGCGAGAGCGAGAACGACGACCTGCGTAGTCATGAACTCTTACGCAAACCATTCACCGTCGGCGCGCTCGCCGGAGCGGTGTCTGCGGCGCTTTCCCGCTCGTCTAGCGAACCGCCCCGGAGCTCAGCAGCCGGGGCAAAAGGGTAATTGCCGCGAGCAACGGATGCCGCCGCTGCCACGGTTTGAGCGCAATCTTCGTGCCGGCATGGCGGTTAATTTTCCAAGCGATGTAATCCGCGCCTCCCGCAAAGGTGAAACTCGCTTTCGCCAGGCGCAAAATCGAAAGGACCTTCCCTTCGAACCGGCGTCCAGCCCAAGTCCCAACCGGTCGCAAGGTCTGCGCCATCTTTAGTGCCGGGGCACTGAACCGTTCATATCGCGCAGGCTCAAGGTCGACGACGGATGCCGCTCTTCCCTTTCGCTCCGCCCGAAGCTCCGCTGAATAAGTGAGCGCGAAAGCCCGGCGCCATAAATCGAGCGCCTGCTCGCCCGGCTTCGGTCCGGCCGCAGCAAGTAATGTCGGCGCCGCTCGGGAGACGGCATCGATCGCACGATCGCGCACGGCATCATTGCTCGCCCAGATCAACCGCGACGGCTGAGCGAACCGCGCCCACACCGACACGCTGCTCGTCTCTGGGCCGTTGAGCCGGTTGAAATCGATCTCGCTCAGCACGGCATATTTCGCAGCCAGCCCGGCGTGTTCGAAATAGAAGACGTTGGGCGGGATCAGCCGGTTCGCGGCCGCCAGCCAGCCCTTGCCGTATGCCGCGCGATAATTCGAAACAATCAGATAGAAATCGAGCATCAGCCCGTCGAGCTGCTTCTGCCTGAGGCACGATCCATAGAACAAAACCGCCCGACTTGCCGACCCGTGCTTCTGCGCGATCGCTTTGGCCATTGCCGCCGCACGCGCATCGACGGGCAGGCTCAGCTCCTCGGCGACGAGCTCGCGCAGACTGGACATGGCGGTTGTTTAGGCGGCGAGCTTGACGAAAGACAGCGGTGCTGCGGGGCGAAGGTTGATCGGACTGCCGACTTCCGCGCGGAATGTCTCGCCGTCGAGAATGACGTTCGAGCTGTCTCCCTCAATCGTGATTTCGTCGGCTTCCTCGAAATGAACGCCGCGAACTTTCGATCGTCCGAGCTTCCCGGCCAGGCTGGCAGCGAAGCCACGGATCAGCGACATCGGCCGCTCCTCGATCGCAAGCAGCTTCAGCACGCCTTCGCGGCGGCCGCCTAGTTCGCCCGACAGCAACAATTTCTCGAGCGTCGTCACGGCGAGCAGCGAGAACTTGCCGCTAATCAGATTGCCTTCCTCGCGCAGCGAGACGTTGAGCGGCGTCGGGTCGGGTGGAAGGAAGCTCGCCTTCACTCGAAGGAACAGCTTGGCCAGCAGTGCAAGAGCAGTGATCAGGTGCGCCATGCTGTTGGGAAGGCCGAGCGGGTAAATCTTGTCGCGGCAATACAGCATGGTGTCGGCGAGACCGGCGCCGCCCAGGAACATGCCGATCACCGGTTTGTCACCGCGCTCGCCATTTCGAAGCGCAATCAGCTCTCGTGCGACCACATAAGGCGCAATATCGCCCTGCACGATTTCGATCAGCCGCTCGAGCGCTGCAATCGGATCGCCCTGTGCGCCCAGGTCGAGGGCAATCAGATTGGTCTTGCCGCTCGGAAGTACTGCAACCGGCGGTGGAGAATCCCCGAAATGACCGTTATTGTGCAGCTCGGTCAACGCCGCCTGAACCGTCCCGTCGCCACCATTGATGACGAGCACCTTGGGGTGAATGCGGGCGATCGTCCTGAGTGCTTCACCGACCTGGTGCGCGTGCTCGACCTCGTAGTGGAAGATGTCCGGGTGATCCGAGCAGAAGGCGCGAATTCGCGGCAGCTGGGCAATATTGCCCGTCGACTTCGGGTTCGACAGCAATGCGATCCTCGGTCGGTTCATCATGGCCGGGCCAAGCCTCCTGCGTCCACGCAACCGCGCGCGCCGACCGGAATGGCCGCGCTCACAATCGTCACTGGACGCGATTTCATCATGCTTTCACCGACCGCTTCGCTATAGGCTCACGTGGACGGCGACCCCTCGGCTGCGCCAAGGTGAATCCGTCCGTTATGCAATCTCGGCTGCGTTTGCGGCCAAATGATGGTGTCGGGACGACCGAATTTGCCCTCGATGTCTTTAATCGATCGCTATCTTGCCCGCTCGATCGCGGTGCCGTTGCTCGGCTCGCTGATCCTGGCAGCGATGTTGCTGGTGCTCGATAAGATGCTGCGGCTGTTCCAGTATGTTGTCGACGCAGGCGGCCCCGTCAGTGTCGTGTGGCGGATGCTGGCCAACCTGCTGCCCGAATATCTCTCGCTCGGCATTCCGATCGGCCTGATGCTCGGAGTCCTCCTCGCCTTCCGTAAGCTGGCGCTCTCGTCGGAGCTCGATGCGTTGCGCGGAATCGGGATGAGCTTCGGCCGGCTACTACGCGTTCCGTACTTTTACACGCTGCCGCTGATGGCGCTGAACCTGTTCATAGTCGGCTATCTCGAGCCCTGGTCGCATTACCGCTACGAAGGTCTTCGCTTTGACCTAAAGTCGGGCGCGCTCGGCGCTGCGATCAAGGTAGGAGAATTCAACCAGCTTGGCCGCAAGCTGACACTCCGTATCGATAGCAGCGAGAACAAGGGGACGCAGCTTCACGGCATCTTCGTCCAGATGGACGATAAGGATGGAATGACGGTTGCGGCAACTGCCCAAACCGGCCGGTTTCTGGCTACCGACGACCCCGACACGATTCTGTTCCGGCTCGGACAGGGCAGACTCGTCCAGGACTCGCCGAAGTTTCCGACGCCGCGAACCTTGTCGTTCGAGTCCTATGACCTTCCGATCAGCCTGCCTGTTATCGACCAGTTTCGAGGACGCGGCGGAACCGAATCTGATGAACTTTACCTCCATGAGCTCGCGATGCGTGGCTATGCCGGAAGCACGGCGAGCCGCCATGATGTCCTCGAGGCGCGAGCCGACCTCAATTTCCGCCTGGCAGAGGTGGCGATGATGCTTCTCCTGCCGCTGCTCGCTTTTGCGTTGGCGGTGCCGCCGAAGCGTAGCTCGTCGTCGTTGGGTATCTTCCTGGCGATCGTAACCGTGGTCGCCTACCACAAGATCAACCAGTACGCCGACCAGATGGCAGCACAGGGGCGCGTGGACGCCATCATCGCCTTGTGGGTGCCATTCTTCGCCTTTGCCGGACTGATTGTTTGGATGTACCACGTGCTCGCGCACCGGCCCGGCGGCCAGCCGATCGCCGCGCTCGAATTCGCTGCATCCAAGAGCTGGCGCTTCATCCGCGGGATCATCCCGCGCCGAGCCCAGGCATGATCAATCTCAACCTATTCCCGTCGGTTCGCTTGTCGACCTATATGGTTCGGCTGTTCATTACCCGCAGCCTTGCGGTCATGGTCGCGCTGGTCCTCATCTTGATGACGCTCGACCTGCTCGGCGAGTCAGGCAAGATCCTTGCCGTTCCGGGTAACGGCGATTCCGACCTGTGGCATTATGTAGCGCTGCGGATTCCGCTTCTGATTTCGCGTTTCCTGCCCTTCTCCGTGCTGCTTGGCACGCTGATCGCCTTTGTCGGCCTCAACCAGCACAGCGAAGTCGTTGCGATGAAGGCGGCGGGCATATCCGCGCACCAGATTCTGGCGCCGCTGATCCTCGCCAGCCTCGGCATTTCCGCGGCATTATTTGCGTTCAACGAAACCGTCGTCGTGAAGTCATCCCGCGTCGTCACCGCATGGACGGACAACGACTATAAGCCGATCCCGCGCGACAGCGGCGTCCTCTCCAACGTGTGGCTGCTCGATGGCGAGGACTTGATCAGGGCCGGCCGAGTGTCTGGTCAGGGCGCCGGGTTCCGCATCGACAATCTCGCGATCTACGACCGGACCGGGGGCGAGCTGTCGCGCGTGATCAAGGCGGATTCAGCGGTGCCTCGCCAAGGCAGCAGCGACTGGCTGCTTCGCGGCGCCCGAACCTATGATGCCAACATGAATCTGGTGATGAAGCGGCCTGAAGCCATCGGGCTGGCAGGAGTCACGCCGACCCAGCTAACCCTCGCCAAGGTCGATCCGACGCAGCTCGACTATTGGACGCTTCAGCAACGCATTGCCGAGCTTGAAGCGGCCGGACGCCAAACGGACGAAGCTCGTGCGGGCCTCGCGCATAAGATTTCCCAGCCGCTCTCAATTCTGCTCATGCCGCTCCTCGCCGCGGTTGCCGCTTTTGGCCTCGCCCGCTCGGGCCAGGTGCTGGTGCGCGCGTGCATCGGAATGGCGCTTGGCTTCGCCTATTTTGTTGCCGACAACTTCAGCCTCGCCATGGGAAGCAACGGCGCCTATCCGCCGGCGATCGCGGCCTGGGCACCGTTCCTGCTGTTTCTCCTGATCGGAGAGACGGTGCTGGTCAGAACGGAGGAGTAGCGGCAAGAGTCGCGCGGGCGATATTCCCCTGTTATGGAACGGTTTACTGTAGCTGGGTTGATGGAGGGTGGCATGCCCCAGTTCGTAATCGAAAGAGAAATGCCGGGCGCCGGACAGCTTGGGGAGGATGACCTCAAGCAAGCGTCGCAAACGTCCTGCTCGGTGCTCAAGGATCTGGGCCCGAGCATCCAGTGGGTTCACAGTTACGTCACGGACAATAAGATCTTCTGCATCTACCGCGCGCCCAATGAGGACATGATCCGCGAGCACGCGCAGCGTGGCGGTTTCCCCTGCAACAAGATCTCCCAGGTGCGGAAAACCATCGATCCGACCACGGCCGAATAGGAGGCAAGGCGGGGCGACATGGGCCACGTCTTCATCTCCTACGCACGTTCGGACGAAGACCTCGCGAGAGAGATTGGCGACCTCCTGAAGGAGGGCGGCTACGAAGTCTGGCGGGACGATGAGCTACCAGCCCACAAGCCTTATGCCGAAGTTATCGAAGAGCGGCTGAAGGGTGCTTCCGCGGTCGTGGTCTTGTGGTCGACGGAAGCGGCCAAGTCACAATGGGTGCGCGCGGAAGCGGATACGGCGAGAGCCGCGCATACCCTGATCCAGGTCACGCTCGACGGCACAATCCCGCCGATGCCGTTCAACCAGATCCAATGCGCAGACTTCAAAGGCTGGGACGGGCAGCGGATCTCGGCCGGCTGGCGCAAATTGCTCGCGAGCGTCACCGAGCTTGCCGGATCGGTCGCGCCCAAGGCCGCGCGCGCCTCATCGCGCGATCTGTCCATTTGCGTCCTGCCCTTTCAGAACATGAGCGGCGACAGCGAGCAGGAATATTTCAGCGACGGGATCAGCGAGGACATCACCACCGACCTGTCGAAGATCTCGGCGCTCGAAGTCATCGCGCGGAACACGGCCTTCACCTTTAAAGGGCAGTCGGTCGATGTTTGCGATGTCGCTCGGAAGCTAGAGGTTAGTCACGTCCTCGAGGGCAGTGTGCGCAAAGCCGGAGACCGCGTTCGCATCACCGCACAGCTGATCGACGGCCACACCGGCGGCCACGTCTGGGCAGAACGTTTCGACCGCGACCTCACTGACATTTTCACGATCCAGGACGAGATTTCGAAGGCGATCGTCAACGCGTTGAAGCTGAAGCTCCTACCCGAAGAAAAGAAGGCGATCGAAAAGCGCGGAACGCAGAACGCTGAAGCCTACAATTTCTATCTGCTTGCGCGAGATTATTGGATTACCGGCAACCACGGCGATCCGCGCCGCGAAGAGCGTGTGATGCGTATCTGCAGCCGGGCCGTGGAGATCGATCCCTATTATTCTCATGCCTGGGCACTGCTCGCTCTCGCCCAGTCAAGCCTGCGATACACCTATGGCCAGGACGTCGATGACGGTTTCGCGGCAGCTAATGCCGCGCTGGCCATCGATCCGACCATTGCTGAAGCCCATCTCCCGATGTTCAAACGTCTTCAGGAACGCCGGGAGCACGATGCCGCCGCCGCCAAGATGGAAATTGCTATCGGGCTGGGCGCGGACTCCTGGTCGGTGAACAAGGAAGCCGGACGTTTCTTTTTGTCACGCCGAGACGTTCCCGCGGCAACGCGGCATTACGAGAAGGCCGCCGAGTTAGTGGAAACCGACTTTCACGGCTGGGCGATGCTCGCTTCCTGCTACCTAGCGCTCGGCGAGCAGGCGAAGGTCCGCGAGGCTGCAAAGAAGATGGTGTCGGAGGCCCAGAAGGCGGTTCAGCAGGATCCGAGCAACGGCGCCGCATTGGGAATATTGGCTGGCGGTTACGCCATTCTCGGCGAAGTCGAGAAGACTCGCGAATGGATCGACCGGGCACTGCTCATCGATCCGGACAACCTCACCATGCGCTACAATTTCGCGTGCATCCTCGCCGCCAACCTGCAGGACAAGGAAGCGGCGTTGAAGATGCTGGCGACGACTCTTTCGCGGTCCGGCACGTTCCAGGTGATGGTTGCCGATACCGATACTGATTTCGACTCGATTCGAGACGATCCACGCTTTCAGAAAATGATCGCCGACGCGAAAAAGCGTCACGGGATCAAGGATGATCCAGTGGCCGCGACGCCCGCTCCGAACGCCGCGGCCAACTGAACCCGTCTTACGCTTCCAAGGCCTTCCTGACATCCTCGCGCGAGCGCGCGTGAAGTGCCCAGAAGTCCTTGACGCCACGCCCTGCCAGTCGCTCTTCGAGCACGGTCAGGTGCGAGTTCCAGCCACTGCCAAAATCCTGTGCTCCAACCGGGCTGGCGATATCGCTGTGGGTCAGAACTAGCCGCGTCTTTCCGCCCTCTGGATAAAGCTCGTAGGTGACGCGGCCGTTCTCGCCGCCCTGAAAAGTTGTTTCGAGCAGCCGCGGCGGATCGAAACGCAGCACCTTCTCCTCGAAGACGCGGCCTTTGAAACATTCGTAGCTCTCTGGATAAGCGACCTTCTCGTCGGACAGTTTGTCGTGGTCGACGAGCAGCTCGAAATCGCCAACCCCCGTGGCATCCGTGCCGCCCATGAACCATTGTTGCCGCAGGTTCGCCTCCGTCAGGTAACGCCACACCGTCTCTGGCGAGGCGTTGAGCGTGCGCTCGAGCCGGATCGCATTAGGGGCGATCCTTTCCACGGGCAGCCGGATTATCGCTGCATCAGCCATTCTTCTTCTCCTTTTGCTTGTCGCGTTCGATGATCGCCTCGAGGCGATCGAGGCGCCCAGTCCAGAATTTCTCCCACTGGCGCAGCCAGTTTTCGGCTTCAGCAAGTGGCTCGGCATTGAGCTGGATGAAGTACGTGCGCCCCGCCTTGCGGCGGCTGAGTAGTCCTGCGTCCTCGAGCACCTTTACATGCTTGGAGGCGCCGGCGAGCGTCATACTCAACGGCTCGGCCAGCTCGCTGATCGATTTCTCGCCAAGCGCGAGGCTGGCCAGCATCCCCCGGCGCGTTGGATCGGCCAGCGCATGGAACGTAACATCGAGTCGATTCTCAACCATAAGGTTTAATATTGTTTAGCCGAGCTCAATTGTCAACCGTTCGGTTTAGTGTTCTTTAAAGCCCTTGGCTTTCAGCGCGGCGGCGCGGGGATTATGAGCATGCCCCTGCGCAAGTCGATTGCAGCATAGGGGGATGAAATGGATCGGCGGACCTTCCTATCGGCGACGGCGGTCGCCGCGGCCGCGGCCGGCGTTCCGGCTTTTGCTCAAACGGCCAGCCCTCGCGAGAAGCTGACGACGCTCGATAAACTCGGCGACGCTGCGGCGACCAATCGGCGGGCGCTGAACTTCGACGGTCGCCGTTTCAGCGGATCCGCCTACGATTGGCTCCTTGAGCGCGGCTCCAACGCCCAAGCCTTTCTGGTCGGCGAGGAGCACGGCATCGCCGAAAACCCCAAGCTCGCCGCCCAGCTGTTCGGCGATCTCAGCCACGCCGGTTATCGTCATCTGGCTATTGAGACCTCGCCGCCCATGGCCGACGCGCTTGCAGGATCGGTCACCGCCGGCAGCGTCGCCGGGGTGAAACACCTCGTGACGACGCCAGAGTCCCGGGTCGCCTTTTTCGGTTTGCGCGAAGAAGCGGAACTGCTTGCTGCGGCGCACAAGGCGGTCGCCGGCAAGCCGGGCTGGCTTTGGGGTATGGATTACGATGTCGGCGCCGACCGCTTCCTGATTCGCAAGCTCAAGTCGAGACCGAAACCGCCCCGCGCAGTTGGTGCGCTCAATGCGCTGGAGACTGCGTCAAACGCGTCCTGGGTTCGATATGACGATACCCACAACCCGCAATTCATCTTCAGCTTTGCAGGAGACCCTGAACTCGTCGTCGCTGTTCGGCACGAGTGGCCGAAGGCCGACTTGGAGAGCAGGTCGATCCTCGACACGCTCGAAGCGACGCTGTCGATCAACCAACTGTGGACACAGGGAAAGGGATACGAATCCAACCTCGCGCGGAGCCGACTCCTGCGCGCCAACCTGCTCCGCTATTGGCGCAAGAAGAGCCCGGACGCCCGGCTCTTCATGAAGATGGGCGCGTCTCACATGGTACGAGGCGTCAACATGTCGGACGTGTTCGACCTCGGCACGTTCGTTCCCGACCTGGTGGCCGAGCGCGGCGGGAGCGCCTTCCAGATGCTAGTCCTTCCTGGTCCCGGGACCCAGACGGCCAACCTGGATCCGACGAAGTTCCTCTACGTGCCCGGAAATCGCGACGAATATGGCGCGGGCATGGACATCTTCGACAGAGCGGTCCTGCCCGGGACTTTCACCCTGTTCGACACGGCACCCTTGCGCTCGCTTGCAAGCAGTTCGGGAGACGTGCCGCTACCCTTGTGGCGCATCATTCACGGCTTTGACGCGGTCCTCATCCTGACAGGCTCGACACCTTCATCGAACATCTAGGCCTATCGGGCAGAGAGCCAGGCATCGCTGCAGATCAGGATCATCTCGCGCCTCGCGTCATGGTTGCCGAGATAGGCTTCGACCTCCTCTCGGTCTTCCGCCGGCAAATGCCGGATGATTTCGGAGATGCTGCGGCAATGGCCGGATCGAGCCAGAGTGAACGCCAGTTCGATTGCCGCTGAGTTCGTCATCACCTCCCCTTAGGGCCAAGAAGAAAGGTTTTCACCCAAATCTCAGGCTTTGCTCATGCTTCCCGCCGGCCGCTTGCCTTATCGGGAGTGCCCCCAAGGGAGCGAGCAGATGGAGCATGAATTGGAATTTCCCGGCACGTTTGGCCTTGGCACCCGAACGTTCTTGGCGGCTGTACTCGCGCCCACGATAGTGCCGCCGGTCGCGCTTTTTTCGCTGTTGTTTTCCTTCGACGATCCAGTGGGCTCGCTTCAGGCGCTCGCGGAAATCACCTTGGCGCTGTTCAGCTTCGTCGGCCTTTGGGCCTATGGCTTCGGGCTCGTCGCATGCATCGCCATGGGGTTACCGCTGACGCTGGCCGCTCGCTACTTCGAAGTCCTTCGCCCCATCTGGGTCTGGCTGACGATTGGCGCCGTTGGCGGCGCAGCGATCGCCGGCGCCTACTCAGTCCACTTCATGGTCGCAGGAGTCGTGACCGGCTCGACGACGGCTCTTCTCTTCCGCCTGATCGTCGGGCAGCGGCTCGAGGACTAGACGGCAGTCAGCGCGTTGGCGAAGTCAGCGATCAAATCGTCCGCATCTTCGACGCCGATCGAAATCCGCACCAGGTTTGGCGTGATGTCGAGCTGCGCCTTGCGTTCGTCCGGCACCGACAAGTGCGTCATGGCCGCCGGTGCGCTGGCGAGCGTTTCGGTTCCGCCGAGGCTGACCGCGAGGTTCGCGATCTGCAGCGCGTCGAGGAAGCGGAACGCCTCCTCCTCGCCACCTTTGAGGTAGAGCGAGAAGGTCGACCCGGCGCCGAGGCAATGGCGCTTGTAGATGTCGGCCTGCCGCGATCCTTCCTCGAGGAAGCCGAGATAGCCGATCTTCTCGACCTTCGGATGGCTGCGAAGGAAGTCGCAGACCTTTGCCGCATTTTCCCCCGCCCGGGTCATTCGAAGCTCGAGCGTTTCGAGACTGCGCAGCAGCATCCACGCCGTATTCGGATCGGTGATCGTGCCGATGGTGTTCCGGAGCATCCGAATCCGGTTGATAAGCCCACGCTCACCAACGACGGCACCAGCGACGAGGTCACTGTGCCCGCCGACATATTTGGTGAGGCTGTAGACCGAGAGGTCCGCGCCGTTTCTGAGCGGCTTCGCCCACAGCGGGCCGAGGAAGGTATTGTCGATCGCAATCGGTGGCTTCTCGTTATCGCCAAACGCGACATTGCGCGCGGCGGCAACCGCGTCCACATCGACGAGCTGGTTGGTTGGGTTCGCAGGGCTCTCGAGATAGATGAGGCTGACCCGCCCCTTCTCCTTGCCCTTGGCGATGGCGGCGTCGATCTCCTCGCGCGTTGCGCCTGACGGGAAGTCGACCCACGACACGCCGAACTGGCCCAGGATCTTGGCGATAAGGGTCTCGGTCGCGGCGTAAAGCGGGCCCGAATGAACGACGCAGTCTCCAGGCCGGACGAACGCCAGAAGCAAGGTCGCGATGGCCGACATGCCGCTAGAGAAGGCCAGCGCGTCGTCAGCGTCTTCCCAGACCGCAAGCCGGTCCTCGAGGATTTCCTGGTTAGGGCCGTTGAAGCGCGAATAAATGAGGCCCTCGGCGCCACCAGGACGCTTGCCGGTAACGCCTTCGAAGAAGCGCTTACCGGCAGCCGCATTCTCGAACACGAAGGTCGAGGTAAGAAAGATCGGCGGCTTCAGCGAGCCTTCGCTCAGCTCCGGATCGAATCCATATCCGAGCATCAGGCTCTGCGCGGTGAGCTTGCGGTTGCCAATCTTGGTCGGTGACGGGCGCGGTTGGCGATTGTGGGACACGGCGCCGCTCAGTTCATTTTCGGTAGGCAAAGAAGGTCTCCTGATTGCCCGCTGCGCTAGGCCGCGGCCACCAGCAGGGCAAGATGAAGTTCAGGGCAGGGCGATAAGGCTGACTTGTCGCCCGTAGTCGGCTTCGCCGCGATGGGTCGAGCGCCGATAACTGTAGAAACGATCGGGCTCGGCATAAGTGTCGAGGTGGAGCGCCTCCACCTGTTCGACGCCGGCAGCGATGAGGCGATGAACAACATAAGCGGGAAGGTCGAAGTGCGGGCGACCAGTCGCGCTTTCCATGAAGAAGCGCTCGCTGCCCGGTTCCTTTGTGACAAAACGGTCGCGGAAGGTCTCGTCGACCTCGTATGACAGTTGCGCGATGCACGGGCCGACAGCGGCGGCGATGCGATGTCGACGGGCGCCTAGCTTTTCCATCGCGTCGATGGTGGAGTCGGTGACTCCGTCTAGTGCTCCGCGCCAGCCGGCATGAGCGGCGCCAATCACTCCTGCTTCATCGTCAGCGAACAGGACCGGAGCGCAATCGGCGGTGAGGATCCCAAGCATCAGCTTCGGCCGATCGGTAACGACCGCATCGGCATGCGGCCGCTCTTCCTGGGCCCAGGCGCGGTGGGCGAATACCGCGTCGGCGGAATGGACCTGGTGGACGGTCACCAGCTCGGCGCCGGGCAGCACAGAAGCCACTGCCAGTTTGCGATTCTCGAAGATCGCCGCGCGATCATCTCCACTGCCGTAGCCAACGTTGAGCCCGGCCATATCGCCGGTTGAGACGCCGCCACGGCGGCCGAGGAACCCGTGTGGAATCGTGCCGAGGCTCGTCGCGCGGACGACCTCGACGCCGCTCACAGCGCCTTCCTCATGATGATGTCTTCGTCGGCGTGATTGCCGACCATGAAATCGTAACGCCCCACAGCTTCGAACCCGTAGCGGTCGTAGAAGCGCCGCGCACGGTTATTCTCGGTAAAAACCGTCAGATACATGCCGTCGGCGCCTCGCCGCTTCGCTTCGGCAATACCCCAGTCCATCAGTGCATGAGCGATTCCCGCACCGTGATGCTCCTTAAGGACATAAAGCTGGTCGAGGAGGATCGCCGGGCGATCGGTGTCGACGGGGATCTTGATCGGCCCGAGTTTGATGTAGCCTGCGGGCTCGCCGTCCACTTCGGCGATGCGGCAGGCGAAGACTGGGTCGCGAAGCTGCTCTTCCCAATCGGCGAGACCGAAACTGGACAGGAACATGTCGAGGTCCCTGGGATCGTAGATGTGCCCGAAAGTATCGACGAAGCTGGAATCGAAAATACAATCGAGCGCAGCAGCGTCCTCGACCGTTGCATCGCGATAGGTGACCGTCATGCGAACCCAGCCGGCGCGGGCCAGTCGGGCGAATGGATCGCCATTACCTTGAACAGGTCGCCCATCTGGTCGGGCGCCGTGAGGCGATGGAGCGCCACTCGAACCTCGTCCAGCTTGTCCGGATTGGCCTTGGCCAGAGCTTCCGCGCGCGCATGAATGCCCAATCGCTTCAGCCATTCGCCCTGCTTTGCCAGCGCGGTGACCTTGGCGACGTCCGCAGCCTTCGCCAGCGCATCGAAATCGACATGCGACGTCAGATCCTGCTCTCCGGGATTAGCCAGGATGGGCGCGAACTTGTGTCCGCGTACGGCCTGCAACGTGTCACCGTTCGCGAACTTCACATGACCGTAGTCGATGACGATCGCGACGCCGCCATTGTTCGCAAGCTCCCGTGCGAGCACCTCCGCGGCCTCTCCACGCGCGGGCGAAAGTTCGACGATTTCGCCATCGCGGTCGAATGCCAGCCCGCCAGCCGCGACCGTTACGCGTCGCTCCCCGCCGTCGACGAACTGACGGATCGGAAGCGCATCGAAGAATTCGTTGGCGACGAGTAGCAGCGGCACGTCGGGAAGCTCCTCGATCGCATCGTGCCAGATCGCCCCCGGGACTGCCGCGGCCTGCACCTCGCGCAGCCTCGGGCTGGTCTCGACCAGATGCACATCTCCGTCGAACCCCGCGGAGCGCAACACTCGCAGCGCATCGCTCGCCAAAGTCCCGCGCCCCGGTCCGAGCTCGGCATAGACGGCAGTCACTGGCTTCCGCGCCCGCGCCCAGCAATCGGCAAGCGCCGCGCCGACCATCTCGCCGAACATCTGGCTGATCTCCGGCGCGGTCGTGAAATCGCCCGCGGCCCCAAGCGGATCGCGCGTTGCGTAATAGAAAGTGTTGCAGGCCTCCATATAGGCCTCGACCGTGATCGGCCCGTCCGCAGCGATGCGCTCACGAAGCGCCCGCTCGAACGGTGTCATGCCACCGATTCAGGCCCGGCGATCGGCTCGACGCGAACGCGCCGGCCCTTCGCCGTCAGCATGAAATAGAGCCCGCCGAGGATCATCGGCACTGACAGCCACTGACCCATGTGCAGGTGGGTCATCTGCGCAAACTCGACGAGCTGCGAATCCGGTTCGCGGATGAACTCCACGCCGAAGCGGAAGATGCCGTAGAAGAACAGAAACGTCCCGACGAGCTTGCCCGGCTGGTAGCGGGACTCGGTCTTCCAGAACATCCACCACAGGATAGCGAACAGAAAGATGCCTTCGAGAAAGGCTTCGTAGAGTTGGCTCGGGTGACGCGGAGGTCCTAGCGCGAGTCCGAACGGCGTGTGCTCCTGGAAGCGGATGGCCCAGGGGACCGTCGTTTGCGCGCCCCACAATTCCTGGTTCACGAAATTGGCGAGACGGCCGAAGAACAGTCCGAACGGCACGCAGCATGCGACATAGTCGTGGATCCGAAGCCAGGAGAGCTTCTCCTTCCACGCGAGGTAGAAGATGCCGAGCGACGTCCCGATGACGCCGCCGTGGAACGACATCCCGCCATCCCACAGCCGCAGAATTTCGATGGGGTGCCGAAGGTAATCGCCAAGATTGTAGAACAAGACGTAGCCCAAGCGGCCGCCGAGAATGATGCCGAGCGCCGCGTAGAACACGAGGTCGTCGGCATGCTTGCGGCTCATCGGTGAGCCCGGCTTTGAGACCAGCTTCAGCAGGTACCAGAAACCGACGAAGATGCCGGCGAGGTACGCAATGCTGTACCACCGCAGGTCGAACCGCCCGATGCTGAAGATGATCGGCGACAGCCCGAGATCGGGAAAGGCGGTGAAGCGTGAATACTCGTCGGCTTGCAAGGTCTTCCCCCTTTTGGGACAGCGCCTCATAAGGTCGCCAGCGCGAAAGGCAAAGGAGCGCCGGATAGAGCATGCTAACGGATCTCGACCGCAAGTATGACGCGAAGCTCGCCGAGGTCACTGGACCCGGGGGCCGGCTGGTAATCGGCCGCGATGACGAAGGCCGCGCCATTGTCTACAACCTGCCCAATAACCTGCCCTCGTTGTTCCGCGCTTTCTGCTCACTCTACGCCGAGACGGAGGCTGTCGTTTGCGGCGAAGAACGGCTGACCTTTGCCGAGCTCGACAGCGTGTCGGAATGCGTCGCCCACGGCCTCGTCGCCCAGGGCATCGCGAAGGGCGACCGCGTCGCCATCGCCATGCGCAACTGCCCGTCATGGATCGTCAGCTACATGGGTATCGTGAAGGCAGGCGGGATTGCTACCTTGCTCAACGGCTGGTGGGAGCCGGCCGAGATGGAACAGGCGATCCGGCTGTCCAATCCGAAGCTCATCATCGCCGATGGCCCGCGCGCCAAACGCATCGCCGAGCGTTGTTCCGATTGCAGCGTCCTCTCGATTCCGATCGACCTCTCGATCGACGATGCGATGGTCGAGCTGCTCCACGACCGCGACGAGAACAGTGCCCTTCCCGAGCTCGACCCGGAGGATGACGCGACCATCCTGTTCACGTCAGGCTCGACAGGCGAAGCGAAGGGTGCGCTCTCGACCCATCGCGCGGTAACCACCGCGACCTACGCTTATGCGACCAGCCTGATCGTCCTGCGCGGGATCCTCGAAAGCGAAGGCAATCCGCCGCCGACGGCACGTACGCTGCTTAGCGTCCCTTTGTTTCACGTCACGGGTGAAGTGCCGGTGATGGTCAACAGCTTCGTCATCGGCCGCTGCATGGTGGTGATGCCCAAATGGGACGTGACCGAGGCCCTTCGACTGATCGAGAAAGAAGGGATTACTTACTTCGTTGGCGTGCCGACCATGAGCCTCGAGCTCATGAATCATCCCGACCGCGAGAAATACGACCTGTCCTCGCTGCGCGACATTACCGCGGGCGGCGCTCCCCGGCCGATCAGCCACGTAGAACGGCTGCGGCAGGAGTTTCCCTGGGCTCAGCCAGCCCTTGGCTACGGGCTCACCGAGACGAATGCTGCGGGCTTCAGCAACTTCTGGGGCAATTACGCCGCCAAGCCGGCGTCGACCGGGCGGCCACAGGTCCCCTTTATCGAGGGCGCGATCCTCGGCCCGGACGGAAGCCCTCTGCCTACGGGTGAGACTGGCGAGATTGCGATCCGCAGCGCCGCGAACATCAAATGCTATTGGAATAATCCGGCGGCCACGGCGACTGCCTTCACCCAGGACGGATTTTTTCGGACAGGCGACATCGGCTACTTTGACGAGGACGGTTATCTCTTCATCGTCGACCGCAAGAAGGAGATCATCATTCGCGGCGGCGAAAATATCAGTGCGGCCGAGGTTGAAGCCGCCTGCTACGCCTGCCCGACGGTTGCAGAAGCATCTGTATTCGGGGCGCCCGACGATCGGCTGGGTGAAATCCCGGTCGCGGTAGTCGTCGTCAAGGACGGCGAGCAGCTAGAGGAACAGGAATTGCTCCGCTTCCTCGACGGCAAGCTCGCGAAATTCAAAATCCCGGCGCGGGTGATCTTCTCCGCCTCGTCGCTGCCCCGCCTTGGCACGGGCAAGATCGACCGCCGCGCGCTGAAAGCGCAGTACGCACATTGAAGCTTGATCGACGGACTCTGCTGATCGGCGGCGGCGCGGGCGTCGGCCTGGTTGTCGCGTTCGCTTTATGGCCGCGTCATCTCGCGACTGATCTTCCGCTAAACGCGGGTGAGCAGCCATTCGGCAACTTCATCAAGATCGGGCGCGACGGTCGCGTGACGGTCGCCGTCCCGCAGGCTGAGACGGGCCAGGGCGTGTGGACCGCGCTTCCGCAGATTGTCGCGGACGAGCTCGGAGCGGCGTGGGAAACGGTCGCGGTCGAGCCAGCGCCGCTCGCCGGCCACTATGCGAACCCGCTCGCCAAGGACGAAGGTTGGCCAGACAAGCTGCGTATTACCGCTGGATCGACGTCTATCCGCGCCTTTGAGCGCATATTGCGCGAAGCGGCCGCAACCGCACGCGAGATGCTCGTGGGTGCCGCCGCCGACCGCTGGAACATCAGCCCGCGCGAGTGTGAGGCCGCCGACGGCTATGTCATCAACGGCGTCCGAACCTTCAGCTTCGGCGAGCTTGCCGAGGAAGCCGCGGACCGCGGAGCACCACGCAACGCGCGACTTCGGACTGATAATCATGGCCGGCTGCTCGGCCAGCCGCTCCAACGACTAGATGCATCTGCCAAGGCCATTGGTAGTCTTCGTTACGCCAGCGACGTCAGGCTGCCCGGAATGCTGTTCGCGTCAGCGTGGTTCGCGCCGCCGGGCGGTAAGCTCAACGATTATTCCAGGGATACGGCTGGCCGCATTCCGGGTGTCCGGCATGTATCGGCCAACGACAAGTCGCTCGCGATTGTCGCCGACACCTGGTGGGCGGCGAATGAAGCGATCCGGACCACAGATCCCAAGTTCAGTGGACCGCGAACCGCGGCCGACGTCCGCCCGCTGTTCGAACGGGCGCTGGCCAGCGGCGATGCGCAATCCTGGTTCAACCTGGGCGACTACAACAAGACGGTGCGTGGCTCGCATCCACTCGCTTCGATCTACTATGTGGCACCCTCACTGCACCTCGGGCTCGAGCCGCTGTCGGCGACCGCGCGCTTCAACGGCAATCATCTAGAAATCTGGGTGCCGACGCAGGCGCAGGATTCGGCGCGGGCCCGGGCGCAGGAAGTGGCTCCCGGTGCGCGCATCACACTCTACCCATTGCCCGTCGGCGAGCCCGCGGGACGGGCGCTCGAAGCCGATGCGATCCCGCTCGTCGTCGAGCTTGCCCGGGCGACCAGCCGACCGGTCCAGCTCAGCCTGTCGCAATCGGCGAGCCAGAACCACGATCATGTCTCGGGCGGCGCGATCGCCAAAATGATGGCGCTTCCTGGCGCGGGCGGGCTAACCGCGGCGTGGAAGATGCGCCTGGCGAGCGCCGGAGGCTTCGGCGCGTCACTCGCTGCGCTCGACCGCGGCGAACGCCCCGGCAAGCTCGGGCGGCCCGACCTCGACGGTTCAGCACCGACCTATGCCATTCCCAATGTCGCGGTTGACGCGGTGCAGGTGCCGGTCGCTTACGAGGCCGGGTACATGCGCGGATCGCCGCAGCGCGAGTTCGCCTTCTTCACCGAAAGCTTCATCGACGAGCTTGCGCATGTTGCGGGCATGGATCCACTCGCCTTCCGGATGTCGATGCTGGGCGGCAATCCGCGGCTCGCGCGCTGCTTCACCAGCGTGACTCAGGCGGCGCAATGGGATGGCGGCGGCGTAGGCAGCGCAATGGGGATCGCTGGTTACTCGGCTTATGGATCCCACATCGCGCTCGCCGCCACGGCTACCATCGGCGAAGACCAGCGCCCGAAAGTCCACCGCCTAGTCGCCGCGGTCGATTGCGGGCGCGTCGTCAATTCCGGGCTGGTCACCCAGCAGATTGCAGGCGGACTCATCTGGGCACTGGCACAAGCGACGATGCCTCAGCCTGAGTGGGTTCTAGGCATGCCGAAGGCGCGCGCCTTCCGAGAGCTTCGGCATCCGGGTTTCGCCCAAGTTCCCGATATTACCATCAATCTGATCGGGTCGACGGCAGCGCCCGGCGGAGTCAGCGGCCTGGGCGTGGCCGTACTGGCCCCTGCGGTTGCCAACGCCATCTATGCGGGGACGGGCAAACGCCTGCGCTCGCTGCCGTTCGACGTTGCGGCAGCATGACCCGCCCCGCCGATCATCCCGACGTTCCCGATTCCAAGATCGGTGTGCTGCTCATCAACCTCGGCACGCCGGACGCCCCCGAAGAGGCGGCTGTTCGCCGCTACCTTGCCGAGTTCTTGAGCGATCCGCGCGTCATCGAGATTCCGCAGTTCGCGTGGAAGCCGATCCTGCACGGGATTATCCTGCGTTCCCGTCCGAAGAAATCGGCCGAGGCCTACAACAAGATCTGGACCAACGAAGGTTCGCCCCTGCGCGTGATCGCGCATAAGCAGGCCGATGTCCTGCGCAAGCGCCTGCCGGGTGTCAGCGTCCGATATGCGATGCGCTACGGCCATCCGGGCATCGCCGCCGCCATCGAAGGCCTGGCCGCGGAAGGATGCCAGCGCATTCTCGCCGCGCCGCTCTATCCGCAATATTGCGCGGCAACGACGGCGACGGCGAACGACGCCCTGTTCGGCACCCTGGCCCGGATGCGCTGGCAGCCCGTGATCCGCACGCTCCCGCCTTATTATGACGATCCCGCTCACATCGACGCGCTTGCCGTCAGCCTGAAGCGCCAGCTTGCCGGACTCGATTTCGAGCCGGACCGGCTCCTCCTGAGTTTCCACGGCATGCCCGAGCGAACGCTCGCGCTCGGCGACCCCTATCATTGCCATTGCCAGAAGACCGCGCGGCTCCTGTCCGAAGCATTGGGACGCGAAGCGGACGTAGCCTTCCAGTCGAAGTTCGGGCGCGCCAAGTGGCTCGAGCCCGCGACAGATGCGACTCTGGCGGCCTACCCTAAGCAGGGCGTGAAGCGCGTCGCCATCGCTGCACCCGGCTTTGCTGCCGACTGCATCGAGACGCTTGAGGAACTCGGAATTCGCGGACGCGAGACATTCATGCACGCGGGCGGCGAGCAATTTGCGCTACTCGAATGCCTCAACGATTCATCAGAAGGGATGCACATGCTGGAGGCGCTCGTGCGCCGCGAACTTGCAGGCTGGCTGCCTGAGACCTAAGCGCATCAGCCGCAACCAAAACAGGAGGGATTCGCATGGCTCGAGTGGCGATCGTCACCGGCGGAACGCGCGGTATTGGCGAGGCGATCAGCGTCGCCCTCAAGGACCAGGGAATGAAGGTCGCGGCGAACTATGCCGGCAATGACGAACGCGCCCGCGAATTCACCGAGCGCACCGGCATCCCAGCGTACAAATGGGACGTCTCTGACTTCGAAGCGTGCCAGGCAGGCGTGAAGCAGGTCGAATCCGACCTCGGCCCGGTCGATGTGCTGGTCAACAACGCCGGAATAACGCGCGATACGACGATGAAGCGGATGGACCACCAGAAGTGGCAGGATGTCATCGACACCAACCTCGGCGGTTGCTTCAACATGGCCAAGGCGGTGTTCGAAGGCATGCAGGGCCGTGGGTACGGCCGCATCGTCAACATCGGCTCCATCAACGGCCAGGCCGGCCAGTACGGTCAGGTGAATTACGCCGCCGCCAAGTCGGGAATCCACGGCTTCACCAAGGCGCTGGCCCAGGAAGGGGCACGGAACAACGTGACCGTCAACGCAATCGCTCCGGGCTATATCGATACCGACATGGTCGCCGCGGTGCCGGAGGAAGTGCTCGGCAAGATCGTTGCGAAGATCCCCGTCGGACGCCTCGGCAAGGCTGACGAAATCGCGCGCGGCGTCTCCTTCCTCGTCGACGAAAATGGTGGCTTCATCACTGGGTCGACCCTGTCGATCAACGGCGGTCAGCACATGTATTGATGGCGGACTACGCTCCGCCACAAAAACGATCGGTGCTCATCGCCGGCCACCAGACGTCGATCAGCCTCGAGCCAATGTTCTGGCACGCACTGGATGCTGCGGCGCGAGAGCGCGGCTGCCCACTGAATGCTTTGGTGGCTGAGATCGACGCCGAGCGGCTGACGGCAGGCTCGGTTCCGAACCTGACTTCGGCGATCAGGCAGTGGCTGTTCGAACGGAGCTCAGGATCGAACGAGTGAAGGCCGCGCCTTTGTCCGGCGCATAATCGAGAAACAGGGCCGGCTCGATCAGCTCCAGCTCCATGATCAGCAGTGTCCCGTCGTCGTCGGGAACCATGTCCACTCGAGCATAGGTCGCCTTAGCTGGCGCAGCCGCCAGCGCTTGCCTTGCAAGCGCAACCGCGCCGGGTGGCGCCGGCGACGAGAGAGTCACGCCGCCGAGATGCGGCTGGACGCGGAAGTCGCCAGTCTTGGGCCGCTTCACGACCGCATGGCTGAACTCACCGTCGAAAAGCATGAGGCTGAACTCGCCGGTCCGCGCGATTTCCTCGATCAGCGGCTGGATGATCATCGCGCGCCCACGGCTATCCGACGGAAGATCGTCCGCCGGTCCGAGGCGGTGAGTGCCCGCAGCGCTCGCAGACACGGGCGGCTTGATCACCAGCCAGTCGCTGTCGAACTCGCGCCGCGCTTCCTCGAGGTCCTCATCGCAGCAGGCTTCAACCGCCAGCGTTGGCACCGTCGGGATACCGCGGTCGCACAGCTCCGTTAGATATTCCTTGTCGCTGTTCCACCGGAGCAGCGCCGGCGGATTTATTATCGGCCAACGCGCGGCTTCCGCTCGCGCCAGGAAACCGAGCCACCGTTCGAAATCAAGGTGGTAACCCCAGGCAACAAGCGGAAGCACAAGATCGAATCGGGACAGATCACCGCAATCGTTCCACGCCACCGGCTCGACGGTCGCTCCGGCGCGCGTCAGCGCGTCGGCCTCGACGTCATAGGTCCACCGCCACGGCTCCTGGTACCCGGGATCCGGGACGAGGACGGCGATGCGCATTTAGCGTCCGAGAAGGATCCGGGCCTGTCCTGCGATTTGGGCCAGCATCGGTGCGCTGACGTGGCCTTCGCTTCGTGCCCGGCCAACGAGTTGCCGGAATTGCTCGATCCGCGGTTTCTGGCGAACGATCCAGTCGAGCACTGCTTCGTGTGGGTCCTTGTTACGCGTGCGGGACAGGAACTCGATGCGAAGCTGCTCGAAGTCGCGCGCCAGCCCGGCGGTAAGAAGCCGTTCCCACTGATCGGTTGGCGTAAAGCGCGCGACCTGCTGCTGCGCCCAGTCGAGCCCCAAAGCCTCGCCGATCTTGGTGTAGGCGCGGGTGAGCAGGAGTTCGTCCTGCTTCTTGTGCGCTGCAAGCGCCGCAATCCCGAACACGCCGTCGAGCTCGTAGAGGCGTACTAGGCCGCGGACGATATTGTCGCTCGCCCCAAGTCCGATCAGCCGCTCGCGGCGCGCTTCTGCTTCGCTTCGGACCTCGGCACGGATGAGCTTGGTCGCAGCCGAGGAAATCCTGCGGACGCCCGGCTCGAGCAGCTTGCACAAGGCGCTGATGCTGGTTTCGCCGGCCGCCGAACGAAGGACGTCGGACAAATGCGAACCGATGCTCGACGCAGCCATTGAGAACAGCTCGACGCGGACCGATTCCGGTACTGACGCCTGCTCGATTTCCTCCCACAATTTGTCGAGATCGAGCAGTCGTTCGGTCACCAGGAACGCTGCAACGACCTGCTTCAGCGCAGCGCCCTCTTCCTCAATCAGGTCGAAGGCGAGACCCGGTCCAAGTCGATTCACGAACCGGTTGGCGACCTTGGTTGCGACGATTTCGTGGCGCAGGCGGTGATGGCGGATCGCGTCGGCATGCGCTTTTCGCATCGGCTTGGGGAAAGCATCGAACAGTTGCTCTTCGAGCAACTTCTCATCTGCGAGGTGAAGCTTTTCGGCCGCGTCCTGGAGCGTGATCTTGGACATCGACAGTACGACCGCCAGTTCCGGCCGGGTTAGTCCGCGTCCTTCCTGAGCGCGACGTGACAATTCCTCACTGCTCGCCAGCCCCTCGACCTTGCGGTCGAGCCGGCCCGAGGCCTCGAGAATTTCGATCGTCCGGACATGGCCCGGCAAGGCCCGAGCGCCGCCCGCCTCCGCGATCGACAGTGCCAGGCTCTGCAGGCGGTTGTCCTCAAGCACCAGCTCGGACACCTCGTCGGTCATCTTAGCCAGCAAGGTATTTCGTTTGGTTTCGACCAGTCGACCCTCGCGCATCTCGCGATTGAGCGGGATCTTGATGTTGACCTCGTTGTCCGAGCAGTCAACGCCAGCGCTGTTGTCGATGAAGTCCGTGTTGATGCGGCCGCCATGCTCGGCGAACTCGATGCGCCCCGCCTGCGTGATTGCGAGGTTCGCTCCTTCGCCGATGACCTTAGCGCGAAGCTCGGTCGAATCGACGCGTAACGCGTCGTTCGAAGGATCGCCGACGTCCGCCTGGCTCTGCGTCGACGCCTTGATGTAGGTCCCGATGCCGCCGAACCACAAAAGGTCGACCGGCGCCTTGAGGATCAAATTGATCAGGCTGACCGGGTCCAGTGCTTTGGCGTCGGTCCCCAGCGCTTCGCGCGCCTCATTGCTCAGCGGGATCGACTTCTCGGTACGCGGGAAAATGCCGCCGCCTTTCGACAAGAGGTCGCGGTTGTAATCGTCCCAGCTCGAGCGCGGCAGGTTGAACATCCGCTGGCGCTCGACCCAGCTCTTTCCCGGATCGGGACTGGGATCGATGAAGATGTGGCGGTGGTCGAACGCGGCGACGAGCCTGATCGCCTTCGACAGCAGCATGCCGTTGCCGAAGACGTCGCCCGACATGTCGCCGCAACCCGCGACCGTAACCGTGTCGCTCTGGACGTCGATGCCCATCTCCAGGAAGTGCCGCTGGACGGAGATCCATGCGCCCTTGGCGGTGATTCCCATCGCCTTGTGGTCGTAGCCGTTGGAGCCGCCGCTCGCGAACGCATCGCCGAGCCAGAAATTGCGCTCCAGCGCAATGGCGTTGGCGATGTCGGAGAAGGTTGCGGTGCCCTTGTCCGCGGCGACGACGAAATAGGGATCCTCGCCATCATGGATGACAACGCCGTCAGGATGCACGACCTTATCGTTGACGAGGTTGTCGGTGATCGACAGCAGGGAGCGGATGAAGATGCGGTAGCTTTCGGTGCCTTCTGCCAGCCACGCGTCGCGGTTGGACGCCGGCGGAAGCTGCTTGGGATAGAAACCACCCTTGGCGCCGGTTGGGACGATCACGGCGTTCTTGACCAGCTGCGCCTTCATCAGGCCGAGGATCTCGGTGCGGAAGTCGTCGCGCCGGTCGGACCAGCGAAGGCCACCGCGGGCGACCGGACCGCCGCGCAAGTGGATGCCTTCGACACGTGGACTGTACACCCAGATCTCGCGCCACGGCACAGGCGCTGGAAGACCTGGAACGAGCGAGGAGTTCAGCTTGAACGCCAGCGCCTCGGCGGCAGCCCGAGCGAAGGCGTTGGTGCGGAGGATCGCTTCGACGAGGGCGCGCAGCCGACGGAGGATGCGATCGTCGTCGATTGAGCGGACCTTCGCCAGCGCATGGTCGAAATCGCCCCGCAGCTTTTCGATCTTGGACTCGCGCTTAGTGATCTTCGGATCGTGGGCGGTCGTGAACAAGTCGATCAGCGCCCGTGTTGCGTTCGGGGCGCGGCGCAATGCGTCGACGACGGTGACGAGGCCGAAGCTGCTTCCGGTCTGGCGCAGGTAACGGAACCAGGCGCGAAGCCACACGACCGGCTGGGTATCGAGCCCTGCATAGAGCACCAGCTGGTTGAACTCGTCATCCTCGGACGCCGCGCAAAGGACATTGGCGATCGCCCGCTCAATCTCTGGACTGCGCGCCAGGATCGCCTTCAGGTCAGCTTCTTCGCTGACCTCGACGCGGAAAGCGTGAATGTAGCCGATGCGGCCGGTTAGCGCGCTCGGCATTTCATCGAGCACCCGGAAGCCGAAATTCTCCATGACCGGAACCGCTTCCGACAGCGGAATCAGGCCCCCGGTACGATAGATCTTGAGCCGAAGCTGCCGGGGCGGGTCGCTCTCGAGCCGTGACAGGCGAACTTCGCGCTGGGCATCGTCGTCGAGGTTGGTGAGCCGCAAGATGTCTTCGGCTGCTTCCTCGGGGCTTGTGCGGGCACGATAGGTCTCGGAGAAGGCCGGGACGTAGGCCAAAGCAAAACGCGTAGCGCGGGCCGCACCCGCGATCCCGACCAGCTCCGACTCGACGGCCGGAGCCCAGCCGCGAACCATTTCCACAACAGCAGCATCGAGGGCATCGCCATCGGGGAGCGGTGCGGCCGCGTCGATATATTGGGTGTAGCGGATAAGCGCGAGGTCGCCGTCACCGAGCTCGACCGACCAGCTGGTGATCTCGCGCCCGACTTCATTGGCAAGCAAGGTCGCGATCGCCGTGCGGCGGGTGGTCGTCAGCTCCTCCCGCGGGAGCCAGACGAACGTGAAAAGCTGGCCTTTCAAGAGGCTTCGCACCTGGAGGAGGCCGGGCCGCGGGCGGTCGGCCAGCGACATCGCCATCATTACAAGCGCGCGCACGGAGTCGAAATCGATGGTGATCAGCAGGTCGCGCGGGAGCGATGCAATTGCATGGCGGAGCGCCTTGCCGGAATGGCCCTTGGGATCGAAGCCGAAATCCTCGTCAAGCTGCTTCAGGCGACGGCGAAGGACCGGCACTTCCTCGGGCGGCAGCCGCAGCGCCTCGCTGGTCCAAAGGCCGGCGTGGACCCCGATCGCGACGACCTTGCCGTTTTCGCGGATCGGAACGACGACGAGGTCGAGCGGGACTCGGCGATGGACACTCGACTTGCGCTCGGCCTTCGCCATGAGCGGGACTTCGCCGCCATTTTCGAAATAGCGCATCGCTCCGAGCGCGCCGCCTTCGTCTGTCGGCGCGCCGGGGATGCTGAAAATACCAAGCTCTTCGGATGGCGTCTCGTACGGCCGCTCGACGTGATAACCGAGCAGGGTCATTGCCCCGTTCGCGAACCACTCGAGAAGCGACCTGCCCTCGCTGTCCTCGATCTCCGCGGCGTCGGCCCGCATCTTGTCTTGGAGTGCATGCCAGTCGCGAACGGCAAGACGCACGTCGCCAAGTACCCGGCGCAGGTCGGAGGCAAGCTCCTGACGGCCGCGGGCGTCGGCGCGATCCAGCTCGAGGTACATCATCGACTCACGGCGGGTCTTGTCCGCGCAAATCTGCTCGATGTCGCGCAGCGTCCCGTCTTCGTCGCGAGTCACGCAGACCACGGGGTGAAGCAGGCGGCGAATTCCAAGCTGCCGACCGGCGACCGCGTTGGCGACTGAGTCGACCAGGAATGGCATGTCGTCGTTGATTATCGCGATACGCATCCGGCGATTGCCGGCCTCGCCGCCGATGGATTCGATTTCCAACGCCAGCTCACCGCGCTTCCGCTTGCCCGCGACCTGGGCCACGAATTCGGCGGCCTCACGCTCGGAGTCTCGGTTCAGGCCGTGAGTCTCTCCCGGGAGAGCATGTTCCGTCAGCGCCTTACGGAGCGAATCGACCAACGGCTTGGCCAGGCGCATGTGGGCAGTCATGTTGTTAAACGGCTCCGCGAGTAAAAGCGACGCCGCGGGCCTATAGACGCCCCGTTGTTAGGCGGACAACCCCGCTGGACTAAGCAGCGCGGCGAATTGCGCGTTCGACGAGCGATTCATCGTCGATAATCGCGACCGGCTCGTGCGTCCCGTCCGCGCCGCGGCGCGTGACGATAACCGCAAATTCCTCGCCTGCCGGAACCTCGGCAAGCGAAATCGGCGAAGCCGAACGCAGCTTGGCGCGCGCAATTTCGCCCTTGGTATCTGTCTTCGGTTCGGGCCGGCGAGCTTCGCGCTCGGCCGCGACCAGCGCCTTGAGGCCGCCAGACTGCTGCTCGATGAACGCCTGGAAGCCACCGCAAGCAATCTGCTGGCGCTGGGCATAGGACAAAGCCGCAGCGAACTCGGTCAGCCGCGCCTTGTCGTAGTCGATGCCGAAGACGAGCTTCACGATTGGGGTCATCGGCGCGCGGGCCTGCGCCTTCACGCCCGAATCGTCGAGCAGCTCGGCATAATCTTCCGGGTTCTGACCCGCGGCGATGGCAAAATCGTATGCCAGCGACAGCGCGCGGTAGAGCGCGGAGCGGGTACGGCCTTCGCCGGCCTTGACGGCTTCAGCGGTTTCGCGAGCGGCCCACAGTCGGTCGGCAAGTCCGGCGTCCTCGGCCACGTCGGCGACCGCGGCTTCCTCCTCAGTCTCAGTCTCAGCCTCAGTCTCAGTCTCGGCCTCCTCGGCCGACGGGCCATCTTCCCACGTCAGATGCTCGCCCGTCGTCGCCGGCAAAATCGCGCTCGGCAGCGGTTCGAAGATTCCCGCCGGTTCGAGCTCGAGAACATCCTCTTCCCGATCGACCATCGGAACGGTTGGCTGGGCCGCTTCAACGGCCGGAGCCGCCGTCGCGCCGTCGACCGTCTTCCAGTTGATGACGCCGTAAATGAAATCGATCGTGTCGCCGTCCGACGAGAAGGGCATCAGGATGCCGCGGTAGCAGATGTTGTCTCCGCGCTGGTTCGCGAACTCCGCCTCAAAGCCGATCGGCGCGCGGTTGGCGATGATCTGCAGATAATGGTCGGTCAGGCGCGACAGCAGCGAACGGCTGGGAACGGCCGCGATCGTCGTCATGCTTTCGTCGAGCCCGCATTCCTCGCGGATAGCGCCACCGATGTAGGGAATCCCGGGATTTTCGTGGCCGCAGGTGAAATCGAGAAGGATGCTGTTGGCGGCAAAGTCCTCGACTTCGCCCGGCTCGAGGTCCTCGATCGACGGAAAGTCCCTTCCGCTCAGCAGCGACACCCAATAATTGTACGCGCGCACGTGCATACGGCGCTCATCGGTGCCGATCGCAGCAGCGACGTCGTCAGCCGGCGGAGTCTCGGACGCCGGCAGGCCGAAGTCGCTCGGATGCTCGCGGTACGTATCCATATACTCTGGTCCCACACTCCAGTTCGCCGGCAAGATGCACAGAGTGCAGTTACCAAAATGTTAAGCATATTCGTTCAGGGTTGCGGCTGTGCGCGGCCTTGCCGATGTGAAGTCGCGCTGTTAGGGGCGCCAGTCTTTCCGGTAGCCAAGCCGCTTTAGCTCAGCTGGTAGAGCACATCATTCGTAATGATGGGGTCGCGTGTTCGAGTCACGCAAGCGGCACCACCCCTCGTCAGGCCGGAGTTTCTAATGACCGACGAAGAAGAAATCGGCGCCGTCGTCGACGAGATGTACGCAATGATCTCCGGCCCCGCCGGCTCTCGCGACTGGTCGCGGCAGGACAATTGCTTCCTCCCTGAGGCGCGGCAAGTGCGGACCTGGGTCGACGAGCAGGGCCGGCCGCAGAAGCTCAGCATGAGCCTTGAAGAATATGAGGCGAACACGACGCCTTTCTTCAATGCGAACCCATTCTTTGAGGTCGAGACGAGCCGCCGCATCGATATATTCGGCAACGTGGCGCACGTCTGGAGCGGATATGAAGCGCGGACGTCGCCGAGCGATGCCGACGTTGAGCGGCGCGGGATCAATTCGATCCAACTGTTCCGCGACCCGGACATGGGCTGGCGCATCATTCACATGATCTGGGACAACGAGCGCTAGGAAGCGGCGACCACCCGGCCGACGCATTCGCCGAAACCAATGCGCGGAGCGCCTTCGGCCTCACACCAGGCGCGGAGCGTCACTTCGTCACCGTCTTCGAGGAAGCTCCGGGTTTCGCCGTTGATGAGCTGGATCGGATGCTTCCCACCCTGGCTGATTTCGAGCAGCGAGCCGAGGCCGCTGGTTTGGTCGGTGGACAGCGTGCCCGTGCCGATCAAATCGCCGGGCTGGAGGTTGCAGCCGTTGCAGCTGTGGTGGGCAACGATCTGCGCCGCGCTCCAGTACATGGCGGCATCGGCCGATCCGCGCGAAAGGATGTGCGGGGCCAATCCCGCAGCACGCATCTTTTCGGTCGTCAGCGTCGCTTCGATTTGGATCGCCAGCGCCCCACTCGCGCGGTCCGCTGCATCATCGAGATAAGGCAAAGGCTCGGGGTCGCCGTGCATTCGCGGCGGCATCGCCTTGCGGAACGGCTCCAATGCCTGCGGACTGACCACCCAGGCGCTGACGCTAGTCAGGAAATTCTTCGCCAGGAATGGGCCCAGCGGCTGATATTCCCACGCCTGCAGGTCGCGCGCCGACCAGTCGTTGAGCAGGCAATAGCCGGCGATATGCTCGCCCGCTTCACCAATCGGGATCGGTGAACCGAGCTCATTTCCCTCGCCGATCCAGATGCCGAGCTCGAGCTCGTAGTCCAGCCGCCGGCTCGGCCCATATTCGGGCACGTCTGCGTCCGGCGCCTTGCGCTGGCCGCTGGGGCGGATGACCGGCTCGCCCGACGCTCGCACCGAGCTTGCCCGCCCATGGTAGCCGATCGGGACATATTTATAGTTCGGAAGCAGCGGATTGTCGGGCCTGAACTGCTTCCCGACGTTGGTCGCGTGATGAATGCCGACGTAAAAATCGGTGTAGTCGCCAATGAGGCAGGGCACGTGCATCCGCGCCTCGGTCTGGCCGATAAGCTCGGGCTCGACATCGTCGCGGTAGCGCTCGTCGGTGAGGAGCTCGGTCAGGCGTTCGCGAAGATCCACCTGCGCCTGGTGACCACGCGCCAGCCAGGCGTTGAGCACGGGCTGCGAGAGGTCTTCGCGCCACTCCTCGTCGAGCAGTTCGGCGATCGCGACCACGTCGAGCACGAAGTCGCCGATGGCGACGCCAGCGCGGCGCCGCCGGTTACCGACGGAGAAGATGCCGAGCGGGAGGTTTTCTACGGGAAAGTCGCTGCCTTCGGCGCTTTCGACCCAGCTTTTGGTCACGGCAGCTTCGCCTTCGGGAAGCCCGTCCAGGCCTGATCGTAGTCGGGCTGGGCGCGGTCGAGCGCGAACTGGGTTGGGCGGTAGGGCCAGCAGGTTTCGACCATGAAGGCCATGGTACCCTCGATCTTGTGCGGCTTCAGCTCCGCACCGCTGGCTTTCTGCCAGCTTTCGACATCAGGCCCGTGTCCGCTCATCAGATTGTGGAGCGACAGGCCGCCCGGCTGAAAGCCCTCCGCCTTCGCGTCATAGGCGCCATGGATGAGGCCCATCGCCTCGCTCATCACGTTGCGGTGGAACCAGGGCGGGCGAAACGTGTCCTCGGCCACCATCCAGCGCGGCGGGAAGATCACGAAATCGGCATTGGCGCGGCCCGGCACATCGCTCGGGCTCGTCAGCACGGTGAAGATCGACGGGTCTGGGTGGTCGAAGCTGATCGTTCCGATCGTGTTGAAGCGCGACAGGTCGTAGCGGCAGGGCGCAAGATTGCCGTGCCACGCGACGACGTCGAGTGGCGAATGATCGAGTGTCGTCGTCCACAGCGAGCCGAGCGACTTCTGGATGACCTCGGTGGTCTCGTCCCTGTCTTCGAACCAGGCGACCGGCGTTTCGAAATCGCGCGGATTGGCGAGGCCGTTCGAACCGATCGGGCCGAGTTCAGGCAGGCGCAGTGGCAGGCCGTGATTCTCGGCGACATAGCCGCGGCTTTCGCCATCGACGGCGGCGCGGAATTTCACGCCGCGCGGAATGAGGGCAACGTGGCCCGGCGGGACGTCGAGCCGGCCGAACTCGCTGTCGATCCGAAGCGTGCCCGATTGCGGGATGATCAAGAGCTCGCCGTCAGCATCGACGAAGACGCGCCGCTCCATGCTCTTGCTGGCGCGGTAGAGATGAACCGCGACGCCTTCGAGATCGGCGGGGTCACGATTGGCGAGCATGGTGACGAGGCCGTCGACGAAGTCTGTGCCGCTCGGGAGTTCGGGCGGGTCCCAGCGCAGACGGTTCGGCGCCAGCGGCTCCTTCACCGTTCCGGGAGCGAATAGCTGCGCGCCGTCGTAGCGCGTGTACGGGCGGTGGTCGGCCGTCGGCCGCATCCGATAGAGCCAGCTCCGCCGGTTCTCGTGCCTCGGCGACGTGAAGCTGCTTCCCGACAGTTGCTCAGTGTAGAGCCCGTAGGCCGGCCGCTGCGGCGAGTTGCGGCCCTCCGGCAGGGCGCCCTCGACCGCCTCGGTTGCGAAATGGCCGCCGAAGCCGGTGAGGTAGCGAAGCGCATCCGTCATGGCCTCGCGGGTTAGAGCCTAGCTTTCAGAAACTCAAACGGGCGCGGCTCCCCATGGAACCGCGCCCGTACGGCGGACGGGGACTCGCAACCCATCCGCTTGTCCTGACCCTCTCCGGTCAGCCGTGATTGACGTTGACGTCAATCTTGTCGGGAACGTTGATGTTGGTGCTGTGCCCACCGAAGCCGAGCTGGCCGCGGAAGATGTAGAGGAGCACGAGTACGACGATGATCAGCAGGACTACGGCGAGCACTCCGCCGCCGCCGCCGCCACCCGTCTCCACCACGGTCGTGTGCTCGCGCTCCGTACCGTTGTCATCAGCCATGGAAACTCTCCCTGTTCGACCTGTTGTATTGGCGAAACGAACGAACCTTGGCTGACGGGGTTCCGCAAAAGGAGCTGACCAATGATTTCGAGAAGTCTTACAGCTGGAATGTTGGTCCTGGCCGTTGCGGCGTGCGGGCGGCAGGCCAACCAGGCGGCAACCGAGAATGCCGCGCAAGCCAACGCTGCGGCCAACGAAGCTACGCCGCAAATCACACCGATCGCGAATGAAAGCCTGGCAACGAGCAACGGGGCGGAGACGAGGAACGCTACGAATGAGGTCTCACCGACCAAGACGTCACTGCCCGAGCCGAACGGCCAAATCGACCCCAAGAGCATCGAGGCTGCGGGCCAGGTCGTCCAGCATTACGGCGCGCTGATCGAGCAGAAGAAGTGGACTCAGTCCCGTCAGTATTGGGGTGATGTGGCCGCCGCGCAGGCGTTCGAGGCGAACTTCCGCACGTGGAAGAATGTCCACCTGGAGATCGGTGATCTTGCTCCCGCGGAGGGCGCGGCCGGATCGATTTTCACCAACATGCCCGTGAGATTCTACGGCGACCTCAACAAGGGCGGCGCGGCTCAGTTGAAGGGCAATGTCATCCTTCGACGAGTCAACGATGTCGACGGATCGACCACCGCCCAGCGCCGCTGGCACATCGAGCGGATCGAGACGAAATAGACCTAGACGCCGTTCAGGATCGAATCGAGCTTGTTCGCGTCCTCGGGCGAGATCGGGTCGCCCATCGCGTCAGTCGGCGCCTGCGCATTTTCGGTCGTGTTCGAGGCCTGGGCGTCAGGCGCCGCCACTTCGAACGCGATGATGACGATGCCGATCGCCCAGACGAGCGCCATCCAGCGGCTCTTGAAGATCGAGGTAGTGCGCGTCGAGAACATGCCCCCCGTATCGCGCCATCCGCTTAAGATTCAGTTGCTTCCTGGTGATGAGGAGCTTCGCGGCACGGGAAGGCGTCGCGAATCCGGCTGTTGAAATAAATGCCCTTGGAAAAGGCCGAGCCCAGCGTCGCCGCAATCTCTTCCGGCACCAGAGAATAGATGTACCGGCGCCCACTCACGAACTCGATCCACAGCTCCTGCCGGTCGGAATCATAGGCGAAGCGGCGGATCACGTTCGACGGCATGCCGCCAAAACGCGCGGCCGTTCGGGAATGTCCCTAGCCCCGCCTTCCCCCGAACCGCGTGCGCTGTTGCTTGCCGAAGCGGCCTTTGCGAGTGCCGGGCTTACCCTCAGTAGAATGCCCTAGCGGGCGCGGGGCGACGCGGTCGAAGTCGGGGATCCCGAGGTCGTTCTCCTCCAGCCGGCGGATCTCGTCGCGGAGACGCGCCGCTTCCTCGAACTCAAGGTCCGCCGCGGCTTTGCGCATTCGCTCCTCGAGGTCGCCGATGTAGGCCTTGAGGTTGTGCCCGACCAGTTCGGGCCGCTCGTCGTCGCCGGTGTCGACAAGCACATGGTCGCGCTCCGACACGTCGGCGAGCAGGTCCGCGATGTTGCGCTTGACGCTCTCGGGCGTGATCCCGTGCAGCGCATTATATTCGAGTTGCTTTTCGCGCCGCCGCTCAGTCTCGGCGAGCGCGCGCTCGATCGATCCGGTTTTGGTATCGGCGTAGAGGATCACCCGGCCTTCGACGTTACGCGCGGCGCGGCCGATCGTCTGAATCAGCGACGTCTCCGACCGGAGGAAGCCTTCCTTGTCTGCGTCGAGGATCGCGACCAGCCCACATTCGGGAATGTCGAGGCCTTCGCGCAGCAGGTTGATGCCCACCAAAACGTCATAAACCCCAAGCCGAAGCTCCCGGATCAGCTCGATGCGCTCCAGAGTCTCGACGTCGGAGTGCATATAGCGAACGCGCAGTCCTGCCTCGTGGAAGTATTCGGTCAGGTCCTCGGCCATGCGTTTGGTCAGCGTGGTGACGAGCGTGCGGTAGCCCTTGGCGGCGGCCTTCCTCGCTTCGTTGACGAGATCGTCGACCTGATCCTCGACCGGCTTGATCTCGACCGGCGGATCGATGAGCCCGGTCGGGCGGATCACCTGCTCGCTGAACACGCCACCGGTCTCGTTCATTTCCCACGGGCCGGGGGTCGCCGAGACGAAGGTCGTCTGCGGGCGCATTGCGTCCCATTCGTTGAAGCGCAGCGGGCGGTTGTCGATGCAGCTCGGCAGGCGGAAACCGTACTCCGCGAGCGTGATCTTCCGCCGATGGTCGCCGCGCGCCATCGCGCCGATTTGCGGCACGGTTTGGTGGCTCTCGTCGATGAACAGAAGCGCATTGTCGGGGAGATATTCGAACAAAGTCGGCGGCGGCTCACCAGGCAGCCGGCCGGTGAGGAAACGCGAGTAATTTTCGATCCCCGCGCAGGAGCCAGTCGCGGCGATCATCTCCAGGTCGAAGTTGGTGCGCTGCTCCAGCCGCTGCGCCTCCAGCAGCCGTCCTTCCGCCTGCAGCTCCTTGAGCCGTTCGGCGAGCTCATGCTTGATTGCTTCCATCGCCTGCTTCAGCGTCGGGCCCGGCGTCACATAGTGCGAGTTCGCATAGACGCGGATGCTGTCGAGCGACGCAATCGTCTTGCCGGTCAGCGGGTCGAACTCGGTGATCTCCTCAATGTCGTCACCGAAGAAACTCACGCGCCACGCCATGTCCTCATAGTGCGACGGAAAGATTTCGAGATTGTCGCCCTTCACGCGGAAATTTCCCCGCGCGAACGCCTGGTCGTTGCGGCGATACTGTAGAGCGACGAGCTTGCGGATGACCTCGCGCTGGTCCTCGGACTTCCCCTTCTTTAAGTCGAAGGTCATCGCCGAATAGGTCTCGACCGAGCCGATACCGTAGAGGCAGCTGACCGACGCAACGATGATCACATCGTCCCGCTCCAGCAGCGACCGCGTGGCCGAGTGGCGCATGCGGTCGATCGCCTCATTCACCGAGCTTTCCTTCTCGATGTAAGTGTCGGTGCGCGGGACGTAGGCCTCGGGCTGGTAGTAATCGTAGTAACTGACGAAATATTCGACCGCGTTGTTGGGGAAAAAGCTCTTGAATTCCCCGTAGAGCTGCGCGGCGAGAATCTTGTTCGGCGCGATGATCAGGGCCGGCCGCTGCGTCGTTTCGATGACCTTGGCCATGGTGAAAGTCTTGCCCGAGCCGGTGACTCCGAGGAGCACCTGGCTGACGTCGCCATTCTCCGAAATGCCCTCGACCAGTTCCCTGATCGCCGTCGGCTGATCGCCGGCCGGCTGATATTCGGACACGATCTCGAAGCGCTTTCCGCCTTCCGCCTTCTCCGGCCGCGCGGGCTTGTGCGGAACGAACGCCGCGCCCGTTTCCGGTTCCGCCAACGATGTCCGGATTTGAATCGCCATCGCGGCCTATATGGTCAGTGGCGATGGTGGGAACAACCGACGAACGATTCCACGCTCCGACGCACCGCAAGCGCTAGTGCTGACGGCCGTTCGGGCCTATTGCTTCTGCCACATACAACAGGGGGATTCACATGGGACGTCGCGTCGTTCTGCTCGCCTGCATCGCTGCGCTCGCAGCCTGCGACAAAGGCCCTGAAATTAACGTCAAGAATGCCAGCGTCGGGGAGGTCGCCGAGAAGGTCCGCGATGCCCAGGCTGGCGGCATGTTTATCAAGCCGGGCAGGTGGGAATCTAAGGTCTCCGTACTGGACGTTCAAATGCCCGGAATGCCCCCGCAAATGGCGGATCGGATCAAGCAGACGATGGCAACCGTCAACGAACGCGATACCACGGCGACCTGCCTGTCTGAGGCCGATGCGAAGAAACCGCGCGAGGATTTTTTCGCGGGCAAGAGCAAGAATTGCCGATATGACCATTTCACGATGAGCGGGGGCAAGATCGACGCCGCGATGACGTGCTCTGGCGAACGCGGAACGAGCATGTCCATGACTATGACTGGCACATACTCCCCCGACCATTACGAAGGGGACATGGCGATGGACATGGCCGGGCCGGAAGGGCGCTCCATGAAGATGAAATCGCACTCGGTATCGAACCTTGTCGGTCAGTGCCGGGGCGACGAGATCAATCTCGATAAGGGAGCCAAATCATGATCGGCTATGTCACCGTGGGATCAAACAACCTCGAGAAATCGCGCGCGTTTTACGATGCCCTGATGCCGGTTCTCGGCGCGGGCCGGATCATGGAGTTCGGCGACAATTTCACAATGTACGGAACGGGCATGGGCAAGCCGGGCCTTGCCGTGTGCAAGCCCTACAATGGTAACGCCGCAACCGTCGGAAACGGCAACATGACCTCGATTGCGTGCGACAGCCGGGCAAAGGTCGATGAGCTTTACGCCAAGGCGATGGAGCTCGGCGGGTCGGATGAAGGCGCTCCCGGCGTCCGCGGCGACGACGGGCCGGGTGCTTTCTACGGCGCCTATTTCCGCGACCTCGACGGCAACAAGCTCGCTGCCTTTCGGATCGGACCAGCCGACTGAGCCGTTAGTGCCGTGTGAGTGATACGGCTGTTCTCATCAACCGGCACGGCGGCGCGGCTTCGCGCGACCCCGAGATCGGGGCGAAGGTCGCCGCCGCACTGAAAGCTGCGGGCATCGCCGCGAAGGTCGAGCTGATCGACGGCGACCAATGCGAAGTTCGGGCGAAGACGGTGGCGGAGCGCGGCGATGAATTGCTCATCGTCGGCGGCGGCGATGGTACCGTCGCGGCGGCAGGGTCGGCCTTGGCTGGCACCGCGACGCAACTTGCCCTCCTGCCGCTCGGTACGCTCAACCATTTCGCGCGCGACCTTGGCATCCCTACTGATCTCGAAGAGGCCGCCAAGCTGATCGCTTCAGGTGCCGCCCGGAGCGTCGACGTGGCCGAAATGAACGGCCGCATCTTCATCAACAACAGCGCGATCGGGCTCTATCCGCTGATGGTCATCGACCGCGATGTGCAGCGCAAGCGGCTTGGACGGAGCAAGCGCCTGGCGATGATGGTCGCCTCTATCCGGACGCTAGCCCGGTTCAATCACCGCAAGCTGACCTTGACCGTCAACGAGGAGGAAAAGGCTCGCGTCGATACGCCGCTCCTGTTCGTCGGCAACAACGATTACCGGCTCGATATCGGCGCAGCCGGGCAGCGCGAGAGCCTCGAAGATGGCGAGTTGTGCGTCCTGGTCATGCGCAAGAAAACGCGTCGTGGGATGATCGCCGCGAGCATCCGCGCCTTGTTCAATCGGGCCCGCCCTGACGACATGGTCCGAATCGAGGCCGTCGAGCGCCTCCGGGTCGCCAGCCACCGCAGCCGTCTCACCGTGTCGCTCGATGGCGAAGTCGTGAGCGAGTCTGCGCCGCTCGAGTACCGGATCCGAAAGCAGGCGTTGCGGGTCATCGCACCCGCGCGCTGAGCCCAAAAGAAAGGCGGCGGAAGGTTTCCCTCCCGCCGCCGATCTGCGGTTACTCTTGAACCTTAGAGACCACGCTCCGGAGCCGGTTCCGGAGGCGGAGGCGGAGGCGGCGGTGCCGGACAGGTGTCCGTCGCCAGGATCACCGAGCCGTCCGGGCACGTCTGAGTCGCCGGAGGCGGCGGCGGAGGCGGCGGGGGTGGCGGCGGTGGCGGCGGCGGCGGCGGGGCCGCGACCTCGTTGAAGTTGTAGATCAGGCTCGCGAGGATGCTGTGCGACCGGAACTTGGTGCGGATGCTCTCACCGTCGAAATCGTCCTTGATCTTGCCGGCATCGAAATAGCGATACTTCAGACCGACATCGAAGTGGCGGAACACCGGAGCGCGAACGCCCGCGATAAGCTGCCACGCAAGGCCGCTGTCCTTGATCGAGAAATCATCGGTGTCGTGGACGACCGAGAAACGCTCGCGGACCCAGGCAATCCCGACGCCGCCGCCAGCGTAGAAGTTGACGGCCTCGTCCTTGCCGAAATCGCCGAGAACGTTGCCCATGATCGAATAGACGCGCGAGTGACCGTCCGCGTCGATCGAGCTGGAACCGTCGCTATATTCGTCGTGCTTCGCCCACTTGTAGGCGCCTTCGACTTCCGCGCGAACGAAACCGAAGTCGTATCCCGCGATCAGGTCGCCATCGACCCCGATCTTGTGGTCGACGTCGAAGGAGTCGGTGCCGTCTCCGAAGTCCGTAACTACATGCGAGTCCTTGGCCCACATCGGCCCGGCTTCGATTCCAAAATAGGCCGAATGGTCACGCGCAGCCGCCGGTGAAGCGACGAGCGCAGCCGCGCCAACTGCAGCAAGCAGATATGCTTTCATCTCTTTTGCCCCTGTTCTTTAGGCCCGCGGCCTGCTCGCCATTGTAAACCGATTTTAAATGATGAGTCGAGCCGTCGACAAATTACAGTCCTAAAACACTGGTTTTTCGCGGTTCGTGGTTCGCGCGTGACGCAGCCTGTTAATTACCAAGGCCTTGCGCGATCAATCTCTTCGCCCCACAAGCCCTGCTCCGGCGGGGAGGGTCAGTGGCTCGTATTTTCCTCAGCTACGCACGTGCGGACGTCGATTGCGCAAGGAAGCTCGCCGAAATGGTCGGGCGTGCCGGCCACGACGTTTGGTGGGACCGCGAGCTCCACGGCGGCTCCCGCTTCTCGACCGAGATCGACAAAGCGTTGCGCGATGCCGAGGCGGTGATCGTCCTGTGGTCGAGCGCCTCGCTCGAATCCGCCTGGGTCCAGGACGAGGCCGCCGAGGGACGGGATTCCAACCGGCTGGTGCCTGCAGTCATCGATGAGGTGCGCCCACCGCTCGGCTTCCGCCAGTATCAGGCGATAGACCTCACCGACCTCCGCAACGCTGAGCAGCCGCGCCAGCTCGAGGAACTGCTTCGCGCCGTCATCAAGATGGCCGTAACCGACCAGCGCAAGGAAGAGCCGGCCGGTGCGCCCGCCAAGAAGGAAGAGGCGGCAAAGCCGTCGGTCTGCGTTCTTCCCTTCGCCAATATGAGCGGCGAGGCCGAGCAGGAATATTTCAGTGACGGGATTAGCGAAGACATCATCACGGACCTGTCGAAGGTCTCGGCGCTGTCGGTCGTCGCCCGCAATACTGCTTTCATGTTCAAGGGCCAGACGGTCGACGTGAAGGACGTCGCCAGGTCCCTTGGCGTGACCCATGTCTTGGAAGGCAGCGTTCGCAAGGCCGGAAGCCGTGTGCGCATCACCGCGCAGCTGATCGACGGCGCCAAGGGCGACCACGTCTGGGCCGACCGCTTCGACCGCGAGCTGAACGATATCTTCGAAATCCAGGACGAAATTTCGAAAGCCATCGTCGACGCGCTGCGGCTCAAGCTCCTGCCCAAGGAGAAGGCCGCCATCGAGACACGTGGCACGTCAAGCGTAGAGGCCTACAACCTCTACCTGATGGCTCGCGGGCAATGGACGAGCGGCAATTTCGGCCACGTCCGCCGCGACGAAGCCATTGCTCGCCTCTGCCGCCAGGCCACCGTGCTGGACCCGGCCTATGCCGACGCCTGGGCCTTGATGGGACTGGCGCAGCTCGAACTCAGATTCTGGCACGGCAAGGATGAAGATGCACTCGCGAGCGCCGAACGGGCACTCGCAATCAATCCTAACCAACCGGAAGCACTCTGCATCAAGGCCCGCTACCTCGAGGAGGAAGGCCGAAGCGAAGAGGCGCTGAACCAAGTGCGAGCTGCCCTGGAGATCAATCCCGAATCCTGGGAAGTGAACCGCGAAGTGGCCCGGATGCTGTTTCGGCACGGGAACTTCGTCGAAGCCATTACCCACTTCGAAAAAGCCGGATCGCTAATGGAGAGCGATTGGCACAACCCCTCGATGCTGATCACCTGCTATCACTCGACCGGTGACGAAGCTGCATTGAAAAAAGCTGCCAAGACGGCGCTGGAACGGGCGGAACGCGCCGTGGCTCAGGATCCGACCAACGGCCCGGCCCTGGCCGTCGGCGCATCAGCTTTGTGCATGTTTGGCGATGAAGAACGCGCTCGTGACTGGATCGGAAGGGCTTTGCTGCTTGACCCCGACAACCTCTCGATGCGCTACAACCTCGCTTGTTCCCTGGCCTGTGAACTGGGCGACCCGGAAGCTGCCGTCGACACGCTGCAGCTGTTCTTCGAAAAGGTGAATAGCCCGATGCATATCCGCCATCTTGAGGTCGACCCGGACATGAATCCTATCCGCGATGACGCGCGTTTCAAAGACATGCTCGCTACCGCGAAAAAGCGGCTGGGAATGCAGGCGGCCGCCTGACGCTGGATTCGGCGCGCCTCGCACCGTAGCACTCGCCCGTGGCCACAACGACCGACCTGCCGAAGCCTGCGCCCATTCGCGAGTATGAGCGGATCGACGACGCACGGTTCCAGGAAATCAGGAAGGCCCGCCAGCCCGCCGTGCTTCGCGGCCTCGGATCCGACTGGCCGGCGGTTCACGCGTCCCGGCAAGGCGATTGCGAGCTCGTCGACTATCTGAAGGGATTTCCGGCCGGATCACGACCAGGGGCGATCCTCGGCCCGCCCGAGATTGAGGGGCGCTTCTTCTACACCGACGACTTAAGCGCGCTGAATTTCCAGCGCGGTGTCACCGATCTCGCTCCCTTCCTCGACCGGCTGCTGCGCGATCGTGACGAAGCCAGGCCGTTCGCCATGGCTGTTCAGTCGGAGCTGGTCGCCAAGCTCCTTCCCGGGTTCGAAGCGCAGAACCGCGTCGACCTCATTTCGCATGTTGCCCCCCGGGCCTGGATCGGCAATCGCATCCGGGTCGCCCCTCATTACGACTTGAAGGAGAATATCGGCGTCGTCGTCGCGGGCCGGCGCCGCTTCACCCTCTTCCCGCCGGATCAATTGCCCAACCTCTATCCCGGACCATTCGAACTGACGCCCGCCGGAACTCCGGTGAGCATGGTCGATACCCACAATCCCGACCTCGACCTTTACCCGCGCTTCGCCGATGCGATGGAGGTCGCGCAATCCGCCGTGCTCGCGCCGGGCGACGCGATCTACATTCCCTATCATTGGTGGCACGGTGTCGACTCACTCGAGCCCGTGAACCTGTTCATCAATTATTGGTGGAGCGATGCGCCGGCAGCCGCCGGAGGGCAGTATGACGCCTTGATGTACGCAATGTTCGCTTTGAAGGTCCTGCCGCCCGAGCAGCGTGAGGTGTGGCGGATGGTATTCGACCATTATGTGTTCGGCGTGAACGGCGACCCGGCCGAGCATTTGCCCGAGCATGCACGCGGAATCCTCGGCGAGCCGACACCCACTTTGTTGGCCCGCATGCGGATGACGCTCAAGAAGATCGCTGGAGGCCTGTGATGTACGCGGGCGTGGAACTCGGCGGGACCAAGTGCATCGCGATCCTCGCGCGCGGCCCGGACGACATCATCACCCGTGAAAGCGTTCCGACGACGACGCCCGAAGAAACGGTGGGCAGGGTCGAGGAAATCCTGGTTCGCTGGCGAGCTGAACGACCCTTCGAGGCGCTCGGCATTGCGAGCTTCGGCCCGGTCGACCTGCATCCGGACTCGCCGACATGGGGGCACATCGTCACCACCACGAAGCCGGGATGGAGCGGTGCCGATATCGCGCCGCGGCTGCGCAAGGCGCTCTGCGTTCCGGTCGCGTTCGAGACCGACGTCAACGGCGCGGCGCTGGCCGAAATGCGCTGGGGTGCCGGGCGAGACATGCATGACTTCGCCTACATCACCGTCGGCACCGGCATCGGCGTCGGGCTGGTCGTGAATGACCAGCCGACGCGCGGCTTCCTGCATTCGGAGCTTGGCCACATCCGCGTGGCGCAAAGAGCAGGCGATGAATGGGTCGGGGTGTGCTCGTTCCATCGAGCCTGCGCCGAAGGGCTCGCGTCCGGCCCGGCGATCAAGGCGCGGATTGCGCCCCGCGACGTAGCCGACGTCGGACCGGACGATCCCGTTTGGGATTCCGTCGCCTGGGCCATCGCTCAGGTGTGCCATACGATCGTGTGCGCAGCGGCTCCCGGAGCGATTGCGATCGGTGGCGGCGTGATGGATAGGCAGCCCCATTTACTCGCCCGGATCGAGCAAATGCTGCGGGAATCGCTTGGCGGCTATATGCCGCTGCCGCAGACGCCGTATGTCCGGGCGCCTGAGCTCGGCAACGACGCCGGCCCCCTGGGAGCGATCGCACTCGCTATGACGTCGTAGCGCCGATCAGCTTCCGCACGTTTGCTTCAACCCGCTCACCCGGCTCGATCAGGAAACAGTCACCAACGCCGTCGCCTTCGAGCGGCATCACCCAGCGCCGGCGATCCAGCAGCGCGTCTCCGCTCGTCAGTTTCAAATCAAAGCGAGGCCCATTGACGAGGGTTCGCTCCTCGAACCCTGACAGCTGCAGCATATTACCACTGAACGGCTTGGGGTTTGAAATGGCGATGCCATCATCAAGGTGCAGTTCGCGCGGACGTCCGTAATCGTAGAGCCGATACGTAACGTCCGAATTCTGCTGGAACTCGAGCAGTGAAATCCCTGCTCCGATCGCGTGGACGGTACCCGACGGAACGAACACGAAGTCGCCAGCGCTGACCGGCCGACAGTCCATCAATTCTTCGATGCTTCCATTGAGTGCCGCTGCGCGAAGCTCGTCTTTCGACACTTCGCGCTTCAACCCCAAACCCAGCACCGCGCCGGGCTCGGCATCGAGGATGTACCAGCATTCGCTCTTGCCCTGCTCCAAGCCACGCGCCCGCGCCTGTTCGTCATTCGGGTGAACCTGGATCGACAGCCGTTCGCTGGTGAAGATGTACTTGGCGAGCAGCGGCAGGTCGGCGCCGCCCTCGAACCAGACCTCACCGATGCGCTTGCCGTCCGGCGCGTTGAATGCAGCCGGAAGCTCGGTCCGGCCCCACGGCTTTTCGACATAATGGCGAGCGAGCTTCATCGGCGCGTCAGCACCCGCTTCAGCACCGGCTCGATCACCGTCGCCATCGCATCGTAGCCAGCCTCATTCGGGTGCACGCCATCATAGGCAAGGCCCGGCTTCATCCCGCCGTGGCCGTCGTTGAGCACCGGATTGTAATCGACGAACGTCGCTCCAATCCGCGCCGCCAGTCGCTTCAACCCTCGGTTGAGCTTCGCGATCTTGTTCACCGAATCGATCTGCGGCGCCCACGGGAATTTGGCAGCCGGAAGCACCGAGGCGATGATGACCTTGATGCCGTGCCGCTGTGCGATGTCGGCCATCGCTCGAATATTGTCCTCGGTCATTTGCGCCGTCATCGGTCCCGTGTTTCCGGCGATGTCGTTGGCGCCGCCGAGGATGTGAATCGCGCGCGGCCGAAGTGCGACAACGTCGCTCATCATCCGGAGAACCATCTGCGACGTCGTCTGCCCGCCGATTCCCCGTCCGACGCGGCCACGCTTGAAGAAGCTGGGGCGCTTGTCGAACCACCCTTCAGTGATCGAATCCCCCATGAAGACGATGTCGACCGGCGCCTTCGATTTCAGCAGCACCGCATTGTCGTCGGCATAATAGCCGAGCATCCCGAAATCGTGCGTCCACCAGCCGCGGAACCACTCGCCCCAATCGACATTGGGCGGAGCACTCTTCTTCGCGAATCCTGCACCCGACGCGAGCATCAGCGGCAACGCAATCGCGGAACGGATCAGGTCGCGTCGATTTAACTGCATTACAGCCTCTCAATCATTGCGCACGGCTCGGGGCGCATGGGGCCAAGCGGAGTTACCCCCGCGTCGCTGAACAGCACATGTTTTTTGGTGGTGGCAAACCGCGGCCACGCTGGCAGTGCCGCTCCATTCGGGTCGCCGCGCTCGATGAAGTTCAGCCAGTAAGGCTTGAGCTGAAGCTCGCCGAACTTCGCATTGCCGAACGCATATTGGATTTCCGCGGCGTGCGAGGTCTTGCCGCCGGCCGGCGCCGCGTCAAATTCGTAGAGCCACACCGGCGCTCCTTTGGCTGCCATGGCCGCTGCAAAGCGACTTGCTGGACAGCGGAACGTGACGTCCGTCGCGATCTGCTCGTCGCGTGTGCCGAGCCGCGGATCTGCCGCCGGTTCCGACTGATCGAGGCGATAGTAGGCACGCGCGGCTGACACGTTGCGACCGAAAGCCTTGGCGACGAACGCGTCGCGGTGCGGATGGTCGCCGGGTACGTTGAGCTCGACCCGGTTGCTACCGATCACCAGTGGTTTGCCCGGCGCATCGGCAAGCAAACGCTCCGGAGATCGCGGCAGCATGTGGCCGTCCACCGTGATCCGCAGCCACAGATAATCGTCGGCCTCGAGCGCATCGTCGTGCAGCTTGCGATCGAGCTTGAGCAAATCCGCCGCCGACGCGCGGCGCAGCGCAGCAATATCGCGCCCGGCCTGGTCGCCGATCTTCTCGGCTTGCCTCAAGCTGCGGAATGGCAGACCGAAACCCGGCGTGCCGCTTTCCATGATCGCCTGCCGGAACAGCGGCCGCGCCGCGGGCGCGAGCAGCATCAGGCTCACGTCCTGCGATCCCGCGGACTCGCCCGCGATCGTCACTCGCGCCGGATCGCCACCGAACTTGGCGATGTTCCGCCGCACCCATTTCAGCGCGGCAAGCTGGTCCATCAGCCCGTAATTGCCCGACGCGCCCTGCTCCGCCGTCAGCTGGCGGTGCGACAGAAATCCGAAGATGCCTAGGCGGTAGCGGACCCCGACGATCACCACCTTCTTGCCGACATCCGACAGCACGATGTCGTTCGGGCCGCCGGCGCGGTTGCTGCCACCGTGGATCCACACCAGCACCGGCCGCTTGCCCGTCATCGACGGCGTGCGCACGTCGAGCGTCAGGCAATCCTCTTTGCCGATCAGGAAATCGCCGTGGTTCCAGCCATAATCGTTCTGCAGGCACGACGCCGGCTGGTCGACGCTCGCCCGTTCACCCGCCCATGCCTTCACCGGCCGCGGCGGCTTCCAACGCAGCGTCCCAAGCGGCGGGGCAGCGAACGGAATGCCGCGGAACAAGGTGCTGCCGCTCCATTGGTTACCACGCACCGTTCCGCCATCGACCTTCACGCTCCGCGCCGTCGCAGACGTAGCGAGCAGCGCAGCGACTATCAGGGCCGAATGCTTCAGCATGGGGCATCGTTAGCGCTAACTCCGCGCCTTGTGCGATGGAAATTGCGCTGCCACTCTGCGTTACGGACCAGGAGAGGATTTCCCCACATGCAGCAGCGCAGCTCGGCCGGGATGACCGGCGCTTACGTCATCGTCACCTGCCTGTTCTTTGCCTGGGGCTTCATCACCTCGCTCGTCGATCCGCTGGTCGCCGCGGTGAAAGGCATCTTCCATTTGTCCGACGTCGAGGCGCAGCTGAGCGCATCGGCATTCTTCATCGCCTACGGTGTCATGAGCCTGCCCGGCGCGGTCCTGCTGTCGCGCATGCGGTCCGTGCCGACCGTCCTGATCTCGCTCACGATGATGGTCGCCGGCTGCCTCATCATGCTGCTCGCCGCCAACATGGCGATGTACGAGGTCGTGCTGCTCGGCCTGTTCGTGCTCGCCAGTGGCATCACCGTGCTCCAGGTGGCCGCCAACCCGCTCGCCGCGGCGCTTGGCCCGCCCGAGCGCAGCCACTTCCGCCTCACCTTCAGCCAGGCCTTCAACAGCCTCGGCACGTTCATCGGCCCGTACCTCGGCGCCGCCCTGTTCCTGAAGGGCGTCGAGGTGAAGGAAGGCACCCACCTCGACGCTGCAACGCGTGCCGGGTCGCTCGCCGGAATCGACCGCGCCTTCTTCTGGATCGCCGGCCTCATCATCCTCATCGGCCTGATCATCTTCGCCGGCCGCAAGCTCATCAGCGCCGCTGCCCCGCCGCCTCCGGGCGAAACAGCGAGCCGCGGCATCGGCGCGACCTTTGCGGACGCGGTTTCATCGAAGTGGGCATTGCTCGGCGGGCTCGCGATCTTCCTCTATGTCGGCGCCGAAGTCGCGATCGGCACGCAAATGGCGCTGTTCCTCAACAGCAGCTACGTGTGGGACATCCCGCTCGAAACCGCCGGCAAATATGTTAGCCTGTACTGGGGCGGAGCGATGGTCGGCCGCCTCGTCGGATCGGGCCTCCTGACCCGCGTTCCCGCACCGCGCCTGCTCGCCGTGTTCACCGCGGTCGCCTGCGCCTTGTGCCTGTTCGTGTTCGCCGTCGGCGGCGTTCCGGGCGGTTATGCGGCGCTGTCGATCGGACTGTTCAACTCGATCATGTTCCCCGTGATCTTCACCATCACGCTGGAGCGGTCGACCGCATCCGAAGAGGCGACGTCCGGATTCCTGTGCTTCTCGATCGTTGGCGGCGCAGCGATCCCGCCGCTTACCGGATTGGTGTCGCAGCACACCAATTACGTGACCGCGCTGATCGTCCCGGCGCTTTGCTACGCGGTGCTGTTCCTGTTCGCGATGGCCTCGGCCCGCGCGCGAACCCATCATCGCGACGAGCCCGCCGCGGCGACGATCCACTAGTCAGCGACGGGCACCGGGCGCTTCTTGGTGCCCGCCAGCTCATCATTCATGTAGCGGACTTCGGAGGCAATTGAGCGGTCGCTGATCGTCCAGTCCGGGTGAGCTGATCGAATCTTCGGAGCGACCAATTGCACCAGCGCGTCGTCCCTGAGCTTCGCCTTTCGACCCTGCGTCACCAGCCGCCGGAGGTCGGTGAGATAGACGCGGAAATCCTTCACATCAGCCGCATTGGCGACGTCGCCATGTCCGGGAACGAACGTAGTGTCGCCCATCGCAGCGAACTCCGCGTCGGTTGCCAGCCACTCCTTGACCGACCCGTCGATCAGGTTCGGCGGGATCTTACGCCACAGCATGTCGCCGGTGAACAGCACCTTCGCATCGGGCACCGCGATGACAAGGTCGCCGCCCGTATGCCCAAGCACCGTCCGCACCGTCACCTTGCGCGACCCCAGCCAGACGGTCAGGTCCTTATCCGTCACCACATCGGGCAGCGGCAACGCCTCGATCCGCGCCTTGATCTCGGGCGTAATCCGGTCGCCGAACAAATTGATGTTGTTGACCCGCACCCAGCCGTGGACGTTTTTGTGCGCGATGATCATGGCGCCCGCATCGCGCAGAACGACGTCCCCGCCAGTGTGGTCCGCGTGATAGTGCGTGTTGACGACGTAGCGGATCGGTTTCGGCGTGATGCGGTGGATCTCGCTCACCAATGCCTGCGCGGCCTCGGGCGTGAACAACGCATCGACGACCAGCACGCCATCGTCGCCGACAACAAAGCCGGCGTTCGATCCCGCTTTATGCTCCGGCCCGTCGATCGCCGCGTATACGCCCGGTCCGACCTGCTTGAGGACGAATAGTAGCGCGGGCGTCTGTGCCGATGCCGACGCACTAAGCGCGATCGCAATCGCGGCGACCGTCAATGCGCAGCGCGACATCACGACGCCCAGGTCTCAGTGCAGCCGACGCGTACCCAACGTGCGTCGCGCCTTTCGAAATAGCATAGGCCTCCTCCGCCCATGAGCTCCCCAATCTGATAGCCGCCTGAAATCGCGACGACCGAGCCGTCGCGTGAGACACCCATGCTATCTATAAAGCTACCGAATCCCTCCTCGTTCAGATGTGTGATCCGCCTCCGTCCACTGGCGCAGCGCAGAGACCTCGGTAGAGGTTTCCAGACCATCGACTTATCCATTGCCGAAAATCGGACGAGCTCGGGCGGAACCTTATTCGCCGGTGTTTCCACGAAGCTTTGACTCCCCAGCCCTCGCGTAAGTTCGCACGCGAGCTCGACTTCATTCGGCGTGACGCGCTGCTCGATCGGAATCGTCGCGCACGAAGTTGCCGCGGCGACTATCGGAGCAATGCTGGAAACTCGTTTCAGCATCGCACCAGACTGCGGCGCATCGGTCAGCAGCACAAGCGCTCGATAGCCGCGGCGATGCTGAACAGCCGCCGGTCGTGATCGCGCCGCGCGAACACCATCAGCCCGACTGGCAATTCGGTTCCGGCTAGTGGCAGCGAAATCGCGCACAGGTCGAAGAAGTTCGCGATCGCCGTATTGCGCAGCAGCAGGCGGTTGGCGCGCTGGAATCCCTCGTCGGTTTCGATCTCTGCCAGCGTCGGCGCGACTATCGGAGTCGTCGGAAGCACCAGCGCGTCATATTGCGTCAGGCGCTCGTCTAGTTTGCGCACCAGCGCGTCCCGATCCGCGAGCATCCGCGCATAGGCTGCATCGTCGACCCTGCTGCCGAGCTCGATCCGCCATTTCACGCGGCGGTCGTAGTCGTCACTTCGCGTCGCCAGCCAATCGCGATGAATCCGCCAGGCTTCCGCGGTCGGGATCGTCGCGACTTTGTTGACCCCGTCCATCTCGTTGAACTCGGAGAACTCGACGGCCGAAACGATCGCGTCGGCCCGAATGAGCTGGCCGAGCGCGACGTCGAGCGCGCGCGAGACCGTGAAGTCGAGATCATGCAGCGCTTGCTCCTGCGGAACGCCGAGGCGCAAGCCGCTGAGCCCCGCCGGTTCGATGACCCATGGCTTCTCACCCGCCAGCACGGCGTCCGCCTTCACGCAGTCGGCAACCGTCCTCGCGATGGGGCCGATCGAATCGAGGGTCCACGACAGCGGGAAAGCACCTTCGGCCGGCACGCGATGCTTGGTCGGCTTGTAGCCGACGAGACCGCACAAGGCCGCAGGAATCCGCGTCGACCCGCCCGTGTCGCTACCAATCGAAATCTCGCACATACCGTCAGCGACCGCGACCGCCGCGCCCGACGACGATCCGCCCGGAACGCGGGAGCGGTCGGAGGGATTGCCCGGCGTGCCGTAGTGCGGGTTGGCGCCGACGCCGGTGAATGCGAATTCCGACATGTTGGTCTTGCCGACGATCACCGCGCCGGCCCTGCCCAGCCGCTCGACCACCGGCGCATCGCGCGATGCCCGAGCTTCGTCGGCGAGGATGAGCGATCCCGCGCGCGTCGGCTCGCCGGCGACGTCGAACAGATCCTTGATGCTGACGATCACGCCATCGAGCGGACCGAGCGACTTGCCCTCCGCGGCGCGCCGATCCGCCGCATCCGCCGTTTCGCGAGCCTGCTCGGAATAGACGGTCAGGAACGTCCGCGCGCCCTCGCCGTCCGGATCGGAGATGCGCGCCAGCGCCTGCTCAAGTCGATCGCGCGAATTACTCGCCATCGCCCCTCTCTATCCCGCTGTTGCAGCGCGGCAAATCCACAGGAAAAATTTGGTTAACCATCATTTACCGGCTTGCATCCCCGCGCGGTTAAGGCACAATAGATAGTAGCGAACGAGGGGTTACACTCAATTACTGGTGTTCGGCGCCGGAATGCTTATATTCCGGTGACGGGCCGACTCGTCCCCGATTTCCACAGGGACGGCGCTGTAAAAAGACCCGCTCGACCGCGAAAAAGGCTAGGATGCCAGGTATGGCTCCGAGTCGAACGTATAGCGAACAAACGGCTCCAGAGGGAGCCGCTGAAGGACGGGGAAGCGCAATGGATTTTTCAACCGGCTCTGAAGTACCGAGCGACGACGTTGCCGTCAGCACTTCCAGCACGAAGTCGGTCTACGCACCGCGCTTCGACGTCACCACCGACGACAAGCGCGACGACCTCCTGACCGAATTCGGCAAGGACACGTTGCGCGACCGTTATCTGCTTCCGGGCGAAAGCTACCAGGACCTCTTCGCGCGCGTCGCGGCGGCTTATGCCGACGATGCCGAGCACGCCCAGCGGGTCTACGATTACATCTCGCGCCTGTGGTTCATGCCGGCGACGCCCGTTTTGTCCAACGGCGGCACCGGCCGCGGCCTTCCGATCAGCTGCTATCTCAACAGCGTATCCGACAGCCTCGACGGCATCGTCGGCACCTGGAACGAGAATGTCTGGCTGGCATCCAAGGGCGGCGGCATCGGCACTTATTGGGGCAGCGTCCGCGGCATCGGTGAGCCGGTTGGCCTCAACGGCAAGACCAGCGGTATCATCCCGTTCGTCCGCGTGATGGACAGCCTGACGCTCGCGATTTCGCAGGGCTCGCTCCGTCGCGGTTCGGCCGCCTGCTACCTCGACATCTCGCATCCGGAGATCGAGGAGTTTCTCGAGATCCGCAAACCCTCGGGCGACTTCAATCGCAAGGCGCTGAACCTACACCACGGCGTGCTCGTCACCGACGAATTCATGGCTGCGGTTCGCGAGGGTACCGAGTTCATGCTTCGCTCGCCCCGCGACGGTTCTGAACGCGGCAAGGTCGATGCACGCAGCCTGTTCCAGAAGCTGGTCGAGACCCGGCTCGCGACGGGCGAGCCGTACATCATCTTCATCGACGCGGTGAACAAGACGATGCCGAAGCATCACCGCGACCTCGGCCTCAAGGTCACGACGTCGAACCTGTGCAGCGAGATCACGCTTCCGACCGGCCGCGACCATCTCGGCGCCGACCGCACGGCGGTCTGCTGCCTCAGTTCGCTCAACCTCGAAACCTGGGACGAGTGGAACAAGGACAAGCAGTTCATCGAGGACGTCATGCGCTTCCTCGACAATGTCTTGTCCGATTACATCGCCCGCGCTCCGGACGAGATGGCCCGCGCCAAGTATAGCGCGGAGCG